>Ga0326728_10000795_pt1 | contig 119073 bp, 118 predicted proteins | sample MB3enrmetagenome_FD_207602 | JGI IMG/M metagenome (GOLD analysis project Ga0326728, IMG submission 207602) | Lab enriched peat soil microbial communities from McLean, Ithaca, NY, United States - MB31MN | ecosystem: Environmental > Terrestrial > Soil > Wetlands > Peat | place: USA: New York... | reverse complement strand
GCAAGTCCATGGAATACGGCTTCGGCATCGTTCGCGCCCCAAAAAGCGAATCAATCCCGATAGAATCGCTCATCGACAACGCCTTGGGAATCCCCACCGATTCAAGCCGAGCGAAATTCGCTCTAATACGTAACCGTGCCGTCGATCGCTTCCTTCAGCATCTTGTAAGCCCGGCAGTCGGTGCCGCAGATCAGACGGACCTTTTCGAGGTCGTCCTTGGCTTTGAGGACGTTGCCTTGCTCGGCCTGCCACATGCCGTAATAGGACCACGTCACGGCGTGATTGGCGTCGGCCGCAAGGGCGTGTTCGTACCAGAATCTGGCATCGTCGTAACGGCCGAGCTTGCGGCTGGCATAGCCGACGAGCGTCGCGACGTCGGCGTTGTCGTCGTAACCGAGCGCGCGCAACGCGGCGATGCCGGCTTCGTAATCGTGCTTGTCGTAGATGAGGGCCCACGCGGCGTGGTACCCGGCCAAAAACTCCTCGGCCGAGCTGCGCTTCTCGTTGGTATCCTTCTTTTCAGGTTCGGCCTTCTGCTTCGATGCCGGCGGCGGCGCCGGTTGCGTCGGCGCCGCCGGTTGCGTCGGCGGAGCGGGGGTCTCTTCGCCCGCCGCGGCGGCGATGTCGGGGGTGGCGACGGCAAACGACAAAAGCAGCGCGGCGGCAAACCAAGGCGACGTTTTCATCATGGTCTCTCTGGAGGATGGTCTCTCTGGAGGATGGTCTCTCTGGAGGCTCGATGGCAGGAGCCGCGAAGGCAACGCGACGGAAGTTCAGCTCGAGCCAAATCTTACTTGATTTCGGCGGCCGTGTCGGCGTCATCGAGATAATGTGATCGTGTTGGACGCCGACTATGTTCGCGTTCGGCCGCATGCCCGCGGCATGCACGGCGTCATTTACAACGTCGGCTGCCATTCGACCGGAACGTGCTCATAACCGCTTGCGGTCTTGACCAGATGGCCGCACGCCGGGAACGGGAAGTGATAGCCCGTCACCAGCATGCGGTCGGCGGCGGCGCGGTCGAACAGCTTCTTGCGCGTCGCGACCGCAGCGGCGCCGTCGACGTCGAACGCCGCCTGCCAGTCCGGATGACGCGCGAACACGGCGGGATGTTGCGCCGTGTCGCCGAGCACCAAAAGGGATTGCCCGTCGGAGTGGATCGCGAACACGGTGTGGCCGGGCGTGTGGCCCGGCGCGGCTAGCGCGACGATGCCGGGCGCGATCTCCGCTTCGGGCGCGAAGCGGCCGACCCGCGGCGCGATGTCGGAGAATATGCGCCGCAGATTGCGGAAGGTGAGTTTCAGATCCGCCGGCGCGGCGTTCATGTTGGCGTCATCCATCCAAAACGTCCATTCCGCCGCCGGCACCAGGATCTCCGCATTCGGGAAGACGACCTCGTTGTCCTTGTCCTTGATGCCGTTGATGTGGTCGGGATGAAAATGCGAGATGGCGATGACGTCGACCGCGCGCGGATCGATGCCGGCGGCGGCGACATTGTCGCGCAACGCGCCGGCACTGGGCGCAATCTGGCCGCCGGTGCCGGTATCGATGAGAACGAGCTTGCTGCCGGTATTGACGAAGAGGGCGGTGAACGGCGTCGCCAGCTTGTCCGCCGGCATGAAAGCCTGCGCGAGCGCGCTTTCGACCTCCGCGAACGGCGCGTTGCGGATGAACGCGTCGTTGATCGGACGGTACCAGATGCCGTCATAGAGCGCCGTGATCTCGAACGACCCGATTTTATAGCGATACAAACCCGGCGACTGCTTTCCGGCGACCGGCACGGCGGCCGCCGCCGAACCCGTGAGTGGCAGCAGTGCCCCCAGCGCCGAGCCGGCGATGAGCGTACGGCGCGTCACGCGCGGGTTTGTGGTCTCGGTCATCGTCATTGTCATTGTCGCATGCCTCCAACGGAGAAGGTGCGGGATAGTCGTGGTCAGCCGGTCGGTTGCACGCCAACGTGTCGCGACTACCATACCGTCGTCATCATCCCCAACCAAAATTCGCTCTTGATGAAAACGATTGACCGGACCCGGGCGGCGCTGCGCCACCGGTTGCGCGCGCCCGTCGCGCGGGCGATCAGGTGGCGCGAACGCCGCGCCGCCGCGCGTCTCGAGCATGAGCTCGGCGTCTGCGCCATCTTCCGCGACGAGGCGCCGTTCCTCGACGAATGGATCTCGTTCCACGTCGGCGTCGGGGCGACGCATTTTTATCTCTACGACAATTTATCGACCGACGCGTTCGATGCGGTGCTCGCCCCCTGGATCGCGCGCGGCATGGTCACGTTGACCGACTGGCCGGTCCCGCTCGGTCAGGTGCCGGCCTACCGCCATTGCCTCGAGCGCGCGCGCCGCGAATGCCGCTGGCTCGCCTTCATCGATGTCGACGAATTTTTGTTCGCGCCGGCGGCGAGCGATATCCGCGCCATCCTGCGCGGCTACGCGGACCTGCCGGGCCTCGCGGTGTGGCAGCTGTTCTTCGGTTCCAACGGCCACGCCGTCCGTCCGGCGCTCCCGGTCACCGAGGCCTATGTCAAGCGCGCCGTCCTCGCCCAGACCAAGGTCAAGACCATCGTCAATCCGCGCATGGTCTACAAGGCCGGCGTTCACCAGTGCAAATATTGGCACGGCACCGATCTCGACGCCTCGCGCCGTCCCATCACGAGCGACCGCGCGCCGGTCCTGGACGTGCTGCGCATCGATCATTATTGGTCGCGCTCGCTCGAGGGACCTGGCGCTCAAGGCGAAGCGCGGCGTCGCCGCGCCGGCGCCGGACCGGACCGGCACCGATTGGTATTTTCGCGCCGAGGCGAGTTTGAACGCCGAGACCGACGAGGCGATCCTCCCGCTCGCTCGGGCGATCAGGCGGGCGTCGGTTGGGGGATGAGCGTGTGGGGCGTGCGTAGGGGGGAGGAGCGGGGCTCACCCCCATAGGCGTTAGGTTAAGGTACGTTTCCCGGGCGCGGCGCAGCACGAAGTGATGCGCCGCAGAACCGGGACCTTCGGAAACTCCGTGTTTGCGACGATCCCGGATCAGCAGTGCATCACTTCGTGCTGCACTGCATCCGGGAAACACGGCTTAACCTAACGCCTATGGGGCTCACCCCGCTGTGTCCGGTCACTCGATCGGGTGCGCAATCTTACTGGTGCCGGGTGAGAGGATTGAACTCCCGACCAACGGTTTACAAAACCGCTGCTCTACCGCTGAGCTAACCCGGCGTCCAGGCGAAAACGTTTATGTGTCAGAGGGATTTACGTCAATGCCGTGGGCGCCTCCTATACAGAACGTACCGTGAAAGGACAAGACGCAGTGGCACAAAAGAGGGCACAGGGTGGCACAGCGGCGTTTCGCGTCTGTTCATGCTGAAGCGGCTCCGAATTTCACCGCACGCTGTTCGATTTCCGTGAGGTGCCGTAGGTAGCCTTCGGTCACTTGAATGCTGCTGTGGCCCAGGCGTTGTTGCAGGCTGTAGATTGACCGCCCCGAGCGCAGCCATTCCACCGCGTGAAGGTGTCGCAGGTCATGGAAACGAAAGCGCCTAAAGTCCGCGTGCCGTTTCGCCAACTCCCGAACAAGGAAGCCGAACCGGCTTGCTGCTGTGGAGTAGGGCTGTCCACTGTCGTGCCAAAACAAGGGTGCGTCACCAACGCCGCGCGGCAGGGTGGCGAACACGTCCACGCCACCGAACGGCTCTAGGTCCACAGCGCGCGTCTTGTTGCCCTTGCCGATAACCGTAAGGCGCTTGGCGCTGAGGTCCAACTGTGACCACTTGGCCGTCACGAGTTCATTCTGCCGACAGCCTGTGACCAGCGCTGCACGGATGAGCGCAGCGAACAGTGCCGGCGCACGATCAACGATACGCTGCACGTCCTCAGCCCTAGGAAGCAAAATGGGTTCCCGGCGTTCCTTTATGAGCCGGAGCTTGGGCAGCACTGGATTGCTCTCGATCCAGTCTTGCCCGATGGCGTAGGTGAGCACTGACGATAGCGCAGTGAGATCGCGTTTGATCGTCGCGTTGGTTACGTCATCCACGGACTGCCGCGTGCGGATAATATCAGCAACAAGCCGCCCGTCCGCTTGGTCGAGGAACTTGCCATCTAGGAAAGGCGCAAGAACACCTAACGACGTAGCATAGCGCTGTGCCGTGCGTGGCCCAACTTGCTTCTCAATCCAAGGTGCCCACGCGGCCACTACCTCAGCGAAGGTGAACCGCGCGTCGCCATGGTGCACGACTGCGACGAGCTTGTCTTTGCCTGCCTTGCGGCGTTCGCGCGCAATCTTTGGATCGTCTGTGTGTAGAGACCATCGCCGCTCGACACCTTTAACCTTCGTGCGGCCCCACAAGACCCCATTGCGCCAATAGCAGCCGGAAGGGGCATTTCGTTTCTTCGACAAGCCTCTATCTCCTTCAGTCTTACGTATTCCCGTAGCCTAGCGACATCGAATGTCCAGCAACGGCCGATGATGGCAGCTCCCGGTAGTTCTCCCTTCGTGGCCATTGTGACCACGGTGCGCGGGGCGACACACAGGATATCCGAAGCGCCATATTTATCCACCCGCTCTCGTGTGTGATTACTGTTTTTCAACGCCAGTGTTTGATTTGGATGCTACTTGTGGTGCTTTTCACGCTTGATTTCTCAGTTTCACTGACTCAGGTTGGAGGACCGGATCACCCTAAAAGTAGAGCCGCGTGGGGATGATCTGTGGGCAATATGAACACGCGGCCTACAGGGGAGTGCGCAGACATGACAACGCTTAGTTTCCAAGACGCCGTCACGTTGGTGTCGGCTGTGAACAATCGCATTGATGTAGGGCAGGCCGCAGTGAACCAAGGCTATGCCGAGCTTGAAGCACTGGACAAGTGCATTATCGAAGCGGGCCTTGATCCGGTCGAAGTGTCCGTAATAGCCCTAGGCATTCCCGTGAGGACACGTAAGCAACGGCGGCGTCCGTTTGCGGCAAAGGACTGACGCTCCACAGAGGCGGCACAGGGCAGCGTGGGGTATCCAAGCAATCGTTATCCCCACGCGGCACCTGTGAACACCTGTCGGACTCGATACGCCAACGCAGGCGTCCGGCATGGATACGAACGCACCCCAAACGTGGCTCAGGCGCCACATGGGGGAACATAGGTGCCCCCACGGCTACCGGGCGCCCGAAGGATCGGCCGGGAGGTCCAACGCCCCGAAATGCCCCCTAGGGAGTCCGCTGGTGCGTTCTTAAGGGCCCGATAGGGGGGGAACACCCCCGCCAAGGCTCAAGACTCACCAGCGGGCACTTATGAGCCCCTGAGGGCCCATGTGTGGAAATTTAGGCGTCCCATAGAGTGCCTTGATGCCTTCGCCAGCTTAATGCGGACAAACCCCAAAGAAGGGTAGTTCTTTTGGGGAAACACCGCATTTAATCCGATGGGCCTCAGGTGCACCCAATGGCCTCAGGCAGAAGCCCCTGAGGGGCCCCAAGGGGAACTTCCCCCAACACACCGTAAAGGGGAGGCTACATAGGTGCACCTAGGCGCATACGCCTCTCATCCCAACACCCCATAAAGGCATCTACATATGAGTACATAGGCGACCCTTAAGAACAAAAGCTCGTTAGGCGTGGCCTATGCACAGATATGTCTGTTTTTGGTGGTGTTGGTGGTGGTTGCTCCTAAGCGCACAAAGGTGCACCCACAGTAGTGACGGGAGCCATAGGAACACCAATGTGCGCCTAAAGCACCTCTGCTGCTAGCTGAGGGTACGTTCGTTCAAATCGAGAACCAAGCCGGCCCCTCAGGGATACGTACCGCCACCCAAGAGCCAAGATGCTCCGTTGGAATTCTGGCGTGAGAATACGTCCCACAACGTCACGCCAAGCCTTTCCTAGGAGCCTCCCGAGCACCTTAGTCGTAACCGTGCTCTCAGGCGTGTTGCTGAGCAATTCGATTATTCTGTTTGCCAATGTGGTGTTGTCGGGGTGGTTTCCCACAGTGGTTATCCTAGCTCCCGGAAAAAGCTTCGTGGCGTTGGCCATGAACTTCTTTAGGTCACTTCCGACAACCAAGCGCTGCTTACCGCACACGCCGTTGCCATCATAGAACCGTGCTTTACCACGTAAGGCGAGCTGTTTGGTCCAACGGAGAGCGTGACCCTCAGCGATGCTATCAACACTGTGAGATTTGCTATTGAGCGTACGCATTGCACCTAGGGCACCTTCGTGCACACGATGGCCCCTGAGACCTTGCGTTGTGGCAACGGAGACACGTCGGGGCACTATAAACTCGTCAAAGAGGAACACCACGTCAGCCTTCCTCCAGGCGTTGCTACCTATTCCTGTGCCCCAATGGGTAGCACAGAGCTTTCGGCCCTCAAGGTCCCAACCGTATTCCTCAGTGTACCCTTTCGGCTCTTGGAACCTAGTGTCGCCTTCGGGCCAGGTTGGGACGCGCTCCGCCTCAAACAGGCACTTCTTACACACCACCAAGCCATGCTCTCCGGGCTTCATGTTCTGCTTTATGGTCCCAGCCATCCATTCCACATAGGAGCGCTGATTTGTTGCCGTCAGCAGGTATTTGCTCAGTCTGGTTTTGGTGTGTTGGGCGACATGGATTATCTCAAGGTTGTCATAGCGCCCCTTTGGTGTCTCAGTCTGCACCCGCCAGGGCACAATGCTCGATACGCCGTCAATATCAGCCGTTGCGTCTAAAAGGATCGTGCCCGCAGTAAGGTCAACAATGCGGTGCTCTTCGTAGCCAAAGAAGTGCGGACCTGCCCCGCTGGTCGCAACACAGGCCCTCCCGACTACCAGAGCATTCGCGAAAGCAACGAGCCTATCTATGCCCGGAATGGTGTTGGTCGCTTTTGCCAGTAGTGTAGCTTCGTTGGTTTTGAACCACCCTAGCTCCTCAGCCAACTTGGTCCGGTTCACTTCAATGCCCGGACGATAGAGCTTGTTTAGTTCCGCGTAGCTGTAGGTTTCCATGAAGCGAAGCAAGGCATCCAAGTGCACCTTGGCTTCCTGGTGTTCCAGCGCGACCGCTTCCCGCACTGCCTGAGCCTCAGACAACAATATCTCAAGCGTAGGGGCCTCGTTGGGCTTCTCGTCAACCACAGTGAGCGCACGGACACCTAAGGCACCGTTGTGCACCACAGAGCGCGCGTGTTGGCCTCTGGTGCCTAGATAGAACGTGTGCGTGACGACGATCACAGGATAGCGCTGTAGTTCCTCTCTGGTGAATTGCGCGGCGGGTTCCTTGACCTTCTGAGGCGCCTTGCAATGCAAATCGTGGTCGGTGGACCATACGGCGACCTTACCGGGCAGCAGGGCACTCAGTGCACAAAACACCTCATCTGCCTTCTCTATCTGGTCCACAACAAACACCACACCGTAAGGGGCATCCGGGTTGTTGTCCGCGTAGCGTGTTACAGCGGTTGCCAGGGCGTAGGAGAATGAGGTTTTGCCGCCGCCCGCTGGTGCGGAAACAGTGTGCATTCTGCGGGTGTTCGTTAGGGCATCCGACAACGCCAAATAGCCAGCCTCGAAAACAGCATCGCCTGTCTTTGTGTAGAAGCTGGTGGTTAGCAGGGCGTTGTTGCGGGACGTGTTGACCTCAGCGATTGCAGCATCATAGAGCGCCCTCAATTCCGAGCGCTCAGGCGTTAGAAGGGTCATAGGTTCTCCTGGTGCGGGCTGACGTTGGGCCGCACCGTTTTGTCGGGAGTTTTTTGGTCACTTCAGAATGCGGGTCTATTCCGCTTTCCACATGAACACCGCATTCCGAAAAAGGGCGATCATGTCAGCCGGAAGCGCCACACCGCGACACGTGTGCTATCTCACCGTTTGTCTCAGTGGAGGTTGGCAACGCGGTAGCGATGTGGCGCGACGCGGGGTCAAATGGCGGACATGACTACGCCTGTTTGACCCAAAGGCTCACGAACCCGTCCTTGACCGACAACACAATGTCGGCGTTCTCGCGGACGTACACAGGTGGCGGCGGTGGACCGTCCGGGAGCGGAGGGCCATCGTCTGGACACATGATCCGTTTGTAGGAGTTCGTGTGCTGCCAGTACGCGGGGTTGTTGCGTATGTCGCGGTACTGTTCAAACGCGTCCCTCCAGAGAGCAAGGTTCGTCTTGAGGTGGCTTTCTATTAACGCATCCATCTCATCGGCGCCTATGGGCAGAACGTGCGCCATGTGGCCGTCTTCCTTATTTGCTCGCCGAACGTCCATGCGATATTTAGCGCGTCCGTTGTCGGTATCAATACCGCGTGCGTAACCGGGATAGCCCGCTGCCAACTCGTCAACACGTGCCCTCAGAATGTCACTGTGCAACGGATGATCCCGCTGTGGAGCGCAGACACGGGTGAAGCCGCCAGCCTTTAGGTGTGTTCGCACCCTCTTGTCCAACGCTTCGTTCCACTCGCACTGAAGCGCAGGCGTGGGCATGGCCAAGTACGGGACCTTATGACCGTTAGGAAGCTCTATTTCGGTCCAGGCCCCAAGCGACCTTAAACTTTCAAGCTTGCTCTTGCGTTTGCCCTTCGGTGCCGCTGGTCGCTTGGCATCGGTGTTGGTTGGATTGTCGTTTGTCTCTGTCATGTCATCATGTCTCGGTTGGTGTTCGGCGGGATAAATGGCCCCCACCGCGTCCAAAGTGCTCCTACGGCGCACCGAAGCACCGCGCACAACATTGGAAAGCGATGAGGGCCTGTGGTTGGCCGGCGCATGCCGACGCAGGCCGTCCCCGCAGAACTGATTGATTTGGTAGGCTATTGATTGCCGTTGCCGTTGTTGGCAGCAAGGGTGCCGATGAGCGCCCTGGCGGGCAACGGGTTGAACGGTGGAGCCTGTGGAGGAAGCCCTTGAGCGTTCGCACCGATCCTCGACTTGAGGTCGTCAACGCGGTTCTTCTCAAGCACCCCTTGCACCTTCCTCAGGGCCATACCTGCGAACGGCAACGACGCGATACCGGCACTCACTGCCCCACCAGCACCAAGGTCCGCAGCTAGCAACGCACCGAGCCATTGAGGTCCCGCGTGCCAATCACTGCCGGTGACCCTGGTAGCCTTGCGCAGCGCGTTTGTTAGAACGGTTCCCCGCGCAATCTTGCTTAAATCGTCTTGGTATGGGGCAAGCTTACGCATTGCAGCGCTGTTTTTCAGGATTGAACCGAACTGTTGGCGTACGGCGTTGCGTGAACTCTCGCTAACGTCGGCGTTGATGTTGCCGGCGTTTTGAGCCTTTTCGACCAACGCAAGCTGATTGGCGACCGCTGCGTTAGCCCGACCTTGCCTTAGCGATTGCATGGCGCCGGGAAGCGCCTGTGCACCTGAGACAGTATCAGCCTGCGTTAGGCCGTCCATAAGGCCATCCACAGCCTGCTTGGCGCGCATCGCTGCAACACCCTCAGGCGTATCTGCCTGCTTGGCAGCCTTGCCGAGCAACGAGCGTGTTTCTTGCAGTTGGTTCAACGACACAGGGTCGCTGTTGCCAATGTACTGAACCACGAAGTCGTTGGCGGGAGCTTTCGACAAACCTGAGGCCGCGAGGTCCGCTCGTATTTTCTTCGCGGCGCTCTCGACAACATCGGGTTTCACTGTGACGGGCGTGGCCCGGAAGTCGTCGAAGTGTTTATTAGCTTGCGCGGTAATGGCGTCGGACGTGATTGGCTCAGACGTTGGACCTTTCACGCCTAGTCTGCCTGCCAACAATGCAGCGCCGACGCGGGCGTACGGTTCTAACTCTGTGCCCTTTGTAGCCGCACCAGCGGCCTCGCTGGCAACGGCAGGAATGGCGGCTTGCGTCACGGCGCGCTTGGCAAGGATTTTAGCGCCGTCCACAAGGCCCGCCTCAGCTAATCCTTCGGGACCTGTGGCGACCGCAGGCGCAAACTCGCCGATTGTTTTAGCCCACGCTTCTGAGTTGTTCTTTGGTGTGTACACGCTGTCCGCCGCGTCGCGGACGGAGTTGTAGGTTTGTCCCAAGCTGTAGTCGTCCTTGGCAGGGTCGTACGGATTGCCCCGTAGACCTGCGTAGCCCTTACGGGCAAGGTTCACGAGGGAGACAATATCGCCAGGGAGGCCTACGGTGCCTGAGAGTGCACCAGCGCCGGCAGCTTTCGCGAGGCCAACGGTGGTCACAGGGGCGTCGGGGATCGTGGGGGCCTGTGTGGCCTGCGGAGGTTCCAACTGGAAGCCTTCGGGGAGCGGCGGTAGAGCGGTGCCCTGAGGTTCCAACTGGAAGCCTTCGGGGAGCGGCGGAAGGTTGCTCACAGCGGAAGCCACTGACCGTCCTTCAGGGTCATACGCTCACCAGTGTCTACGTTGGTGATGACAGGTGGCGCGGGTGTGTCGTCAACCTCGTGCGCCAAGAGTGAGAACGCGATGACCTCGATAAGTTGCGCTTGTTCGATCAGCGCTAGCAGTAGCTTCAGGCGCGCGTCGGGATCACGGGCGTAGGCGGCCCAATTCGGCTGGGTGGCGTCAGTGATCGTGCAGATTTCTTCGGTTGGCATGTGTTTCCTTTTGGGATGTGCGGGGATGTTGGTACGTGAGTGGGGGCGTGCGTTTGTTCTTAGAGGTTCGTCTGTGGGGACCTCGCTTTGCGGCCGTGAGTGCGGAGGGATTCGGCGTAGGCCGTGGCGCTCGACTTGAACGCCTATGGTGCGCGTGGGTGCGTGGGGCGCTGAGGAAGCCATCGCACACCGCTTTCCCTATTAGTCGTATTGGTAGCGGCTAAGTGGTTGTGCGCTCAGCAAAACAGGGCAAGAAACCGTAATTCGGCTATTTGCTCGCCTACTTTAGGCACGCCTAGGCAAGAGCGTTTGACGGCGCCCTATTCTCTATTAGTCCGATTGTTAGCTGCTAACACATTGAAATCATTGAAACGCATGGCGCATTTCGGGCGTCTCCAAGGTTTCATTGGAGACAACCGAGCCTATCGCGAGTCGATTGGATTGCCGTCGTCGTCTTCGTCCGGGTCTCGGGTCGGGTCTTCGGTGTAGGCGATGCAGCCTTCATGAAATGACCGCGAGTTGCCGAACGGGCAATTGGCTTCGTCAGTTATGCCCTTACGCTCCGCCCATTTGTATCCAGCGGAGTGCCCCTGGCATTCATCAGTGCAGTCATAGCCACCGAACGTGCGATCCTGCGATTTCGCGACGGGGGCAAAGGCGACCGCTGAACAGATAACTAACAGCACAGCATAGGCCCGCATGCTCAGCTCCTGCGTGGTCCCCGGCCTTTTGTGCCCCCCCCCCAATTAGGGGTGCATCCTCTGGCCGATATTATACACTGAGGCATGCGCGAATCCGAACTCGATAAGCTTCTTCGTCAGCGTGGCGGCCTTGAGGGGCTTGCCCGTGAGATAGGCCAGCACGGGTCGCTTAGGGCCTATGATCCGCCAGCCGACGAAAGTGCGCCACCGAAGTCGCCCTGGCGACGTGTCCTGTTTCTGATTAGGTCGATTTGCTGCGGTCAATCCGCCCGACGCTCGGAATCCGGTTTTTGATCGGTCCCCGCCTGCTTCGCGCTCGGCCATTTCGATTATTCGCTCGCGACGTTCCGCGCTTTCAATTCGCCGAAACGCCTTCAGTAGTCTTAGCCCTTCTTCCGGCTGCGGTTGCATTTGGGTCTTCCTGGTGTAGCAGCGCCTGGGCTTCTAACTCAGCCATACGGCAGAGATAGGCCAAGGAGGCCAAGTTGTCAGCCTCCGCTAACACTGCCAATTGGCCAATCAGGTCGTGGATGTATGGCAACTGCTCTGTACGCATGACCACCCCTCCGTCCAAAAAGATCAAAATTTTACAATTGATAGTGTATGCTACTCAAGAGCGAAATATGAGCACTTTCCTGCAATCATAGATTGTAAATACAGGCGGCGGTTCCAGTCGAGACACTGCTACGATAAGCTGGACGGCGCCCTATTCTCTACTAGTCAGACCATTCGTACCTAAGCCATTGAAATCATTGGCAAACACGTAAATTAGCCGCGCAGGAGCTTTAGGCCGACTTTTTGAAGATCATTCCAGGAAAAAGACCCTCCGGGGATGGTCGGCGAAAGGGGCCCCGTTCGCGGCGCCAGCGCGGCGCTCACATGCGCTCTGCTGCATGTTCGAGTTCGATAGGCAGTTCATCGGCGGCATGTGTTGCCACATCAGTCATTTTCGACCTCGCTTTGGCTACTAGTCGCAACCTAAACCTCTAAGCCTTTGTTGCCATTAGAAATCATGCTCTATTTAGGCCCATGTGTTCTTTGAGCCAAGCACTGCTGCGATAAGCCCGCCTGCACCAGAGCTTTACTCCGAAATTTTGAAAGTCATTCCAGGAAAAAGACCCTCCGGGGATGGTCGGCGAAAGGGGACCCTTTTTCTTGCGCTCACCTGTGTCCGCGCGGGCGCGACGGTCACCCGTTCCGCTGCACGTTCGAGTTCGATAGGCAGTTCATCGGCGGCATGTGTTGCTAGAGCAGCATTTTGACCCCGCTTTGGCTACTAGTCGTAACCCGCACCGCTAAGCCTTTGTCGCCACTAGAAATCATGCTCGATTTCAGGGGGTATTCAATCGCCTTCGCGCTCATCAAGGCCCGCAAGGTCGTACGCGGGCTTAGGGAAGGCCTAAGTGAGCCCGAGCGCTTCGCCGTGGCGGACGCGGCCGTACAGTGCCTACAAGAGCACGGTGACCCTTGGAAGCTCTCAGAGCCGTTGCCGGACAAAGGCACCATAAGCCCTGGTCGCCCTTGGATGCCTCAGGAACGCGAAGGCGATTGAGTAGCGCAGCATGTCCGCTCGGGTCCGCATGGAGACATGAGAACACAACGAGAACAGCAGATCAAGGGAGGGATTCCGAAAACACAGAGCACGGCCGGGAGCCATGCGTTTCCGTCGATTGCCGGTGTACACATATTGCTCTAACGTCCGTTAGATGGATTTGTGTACATAAGGCAAACGGGCATGGCTAAGGGCAAATTCGTTTCGTATCTGCGTGTGAGCACAGACAAGCAGGGCCGTAGCGGCCTTGGGCTTGAAGCGCAGCGCGAGGCAGTGGCGCGTTATCTCAATGGCGGCAGTTGGACGCTTGCCGCTGAATACGTCGAGACAGAGAGCGGAAAGCGTAGCGACCGCCCCAAGCTCGCCGCTGCGCTGGCACACGCAAAGGCAATCGGCGCAACGGTAGTCTTTGCCAAGCTCGACAGGCTCGCGAGAAACACCAAACTGCTTCTGACGCTTGTGGAAAGCGGCGTTGATTTGGTTTTCTGCGATCTACCTCAGGTCCCCCCTGGTGCGATGGGGCGCTTCTTTCTAACCCAAATGGCGGCCATCGCTGAACTTGAGGCGGGCCTAATCAGTGAGCGCACCAAGGCTGCTCTTGCCGCTGCGAAGGCGCGTGGCGCGAAGCTCGGGAACCCCAATGGCGCACGAGCGCTCCGGGGCAAGCAGACGGGTAACGCGGAAGCGGTGGCAGCGATTAAGCTCAAGGCTCAAGAGCATGCGGCTAATGTGCGCTCTATCCTGGACGACGTGCGCGCCCATGGGGTCACCAGTGTTCGCAAGATTGCCGAAGAACTTAACCGCCGTGGTATCCTGTCTCCGCGAGGTGGCGAGTGGCAACCCACGACCGTTGTGCGGCTGCTGAGCCGGATAGGGGAGCCACGCGCCTAAGCTTTCAAGGGTACACGGATTGTACCGTACGAGATGACATCACTGCCCATTGTAACCCGATTTCGGTTCATGCAACCTAGGGATAAAGGGATGTTTGAAGTAATCGAGATTGGACCCCTGGAAACGGGGTGGTTTGGTCGTGCAAAGCGTGCGGTTAAGTTTAGAGCCGTGCAAACATGCTTTTGCGAATATCTTGATCGAACGTTTCAAGGCTATCAAACGTACAGCACTGAGGCATATAGGGCAGATTTTATGGAAGGAACGGTGGTAATAGCGCGCTTGCGCGAGCCGATTTTGTTGTCAATTGGTGATCGGGTGAGTGTAGACGTTCTTCACGGCTATGGAATCCTGCGCCCGTATTTTAGGCTCGCGCGAATAACCGGGTGAGCTAACCCAACTTCTTCTCGTTGCCGTTGCGAAAGACGAGCCAGAAAAGGGGTGTGTTGGACATGCACTGAACTATTGTCACGCTCTCCAGGCTCAGGCAACCTAGAGGGTGAGATAACAGAGGAGCCAGTCGTGAGCCAAGAAAGTTTGAGCGGCGCCGAGATATCAGTTCTGGCGCACACGCTAGTTTTGAGAATGCTTGTAAGCAACGAAAGAATGAAAAATCCGAAATTTGCGGCACAAGCGCGCAAGGCTATGGATGAGTTCCTAGGGCGCTATATTGGCGATCCGAACGAAGCGCCTGATCCAATCTATGTAAAGGTGCGGAGTGATTTTATGAACATATTAGACACGCGAGACGACATTTTTGTGGATAAAGACGCCACCGAAATACCAATGACGTGGAAGCGACGGCTCTTTCTTTGGCTGGCTAGCGGTTGAAACGGCGGCAACCATTCCAGCAGCAGCCACAGCATGAACACATCGAAGAACACCAGAAACCCGCCGTAAGAGCCTCCTAGGTTCGCGAACCGTTGATTGAGGACGATAGTCCCCGCGAGTGTCAAAAACCAAACCGCCCACGGATTGCGGTCCCTCCAATACTCGATAAGTGCCAGCAACAGCATCCCGCCAACGAGGCATACGAGGGCACCTATCAAGAGAATGACCAGTAGGTTTCCAGTTGCAGCCGCTTCCGATGAGACTGGTGCGTGGTGCCAAGCAACCAAGAGCACCACGGCGAGCCATGGGATATAATCACGCTGCATCGTTTCAATCCCCTCTCACTGACAGACGGTTCTCACGCTCCCGGCCCACGGCGTGCTTGTGCAAGTTACCGGAGGCGGGGGACCAGCCGCCTGTAGCGCAGCGCCAGCCCGTTGCATTGCCCCGCCAATGTCTGAGGGTGGTGCCACTGGCATGTTCATTCGCGCCTGTAGCAGCGTTTGGCGGCATTGAGCGTACGAAGCATCTGCATTCGGTGCGTGCGACGCTTGGGCCACTTGGCTCGCCCAATTTCGGCAATACGAATCGTCGTGAGCGTCAATCGAACGTACCGCTTCCGCTTGGCGTTCTTGAGCGGTCATGCAGCCGGCTAAAGCCAACATGCTAATGCAGATTAGCAATCTACTGATTCCCAAGTGCAGCCCCCCCGTAGTTGTTGAGCGCACCCTATGCGAGAGAACTACACCGCGTCTAGCTTTTAGGTGTTGATGCAACAGCGTGCGGCCCTTGTGCCGAGTACACAATAAGGGTACACAACACGCTGTCCTGCGTCGGAAAAACGTCAATCAATTCAATGTCAAAGGACGGCGACGGCAAATCTCGGCGCTCCGACCAATTCACCGGCCAATGTGTTGCGATAGTGCGCGCGGCCCTTATGCAGTGAAGCGGGCATGTGGGTGGCACAAAAGGTGGCACATCCCAGGCGCGCTTGCCTCCGCAGCACTCGAAAATAGCTGATTTACAGGCTCTTTTCAGGTGTCGCGCTGTTTCGCAGCCGACGTTTACAAAACCGCTGCTCTACCGCTGAGCTAACCCGGCGTCCCGGTCCGCGCCGTGGAGGTCTGCGCCGGGCGGTCTCGAATAGCACGGCGGCGGGGCAGGGGCCAAGGCCGTCCCACACACGGCGTTTCCGAAGGTCCCGGTTCTGCAGCGCATCACTGCGTGCTGCGCTGCGCCCGGGAAACGTACTAGGCCTGGACCGGAAGTCGTTTCCAGCCATCACGACGCGTCAGAAGATTCGGCGCGTTTTAGAAGATGCCCTGCGGCTGCAGACCGAGCTGTTGCGTGCCGTAGAGCGCGGAGAGCGTGTCCCAATCGATACTGGCGTGGAGCGCGGCGACGTTGGCGTCGCGCCAGAACCGCTGCACGCGGTTCTTCTCGTCCGCCGCGGCAGCGCCGGATTTGGCGAAGACGTCGGTCGCGACTTCCGCCGATGTCCGCGCGGCGAAGCCGTGGTTGCGCCGGATGCGCACGCGCTGCTCGATGTCGAGCGTGCCGCCGCCGCGCACGATCTCCTGACCTTCCTCGAGGCTCGTCGACATCAGCGTGCGCACGCCATCGACCCGCGCCGCGGCCTGGCCGACCAGGCTTTGAATGAGCGCGGATTCGGCTACCTGTTCGAACACGCCCGGCCGCGCCATCCGCCGTGCCCCGCGTGCGGTGTCGGCGAAGGCGTCGATCGCGCCCTGGGCCATGCCGACGATCGGCGCGACCAGCGCGGTCGGCCCGAAGGTCGGATAGCCGAAGCGCGCGGGCGTGTTGCCCGGCACATCGAGGCCCGGCACCTTGCCCGAGAAGATGGCGCCCAGCGGCAATACCCGATGCTTGGGAACAAACAACGGCTCGGTCACGGCGACCGTCTTCGATCCGGTGCCTTGCAGGCCGCACACGTTCCAACTGTTGTGATCGACCACCACGTCGGTCACCGGCACCAGGCACCAGGCGAGCGACGGCGGTCCGTCCTTGCCGGGGATCAGCGCGGACAGAATGAGCCAGGTGGCGCTGTCGACACCGCTCGCCCACGGCCAGGTGCCGGACATCTTGATGCCGCCATCCACGACCTCGACCTTCGGGCTCGGCAAATAAGAGACGGCGAGGAGATTGTCGGGATTGTCCCAGACCTCCTGCTGCGCCTCGAGCGGAAAGAACGACGTCATCCAGCCGAAGCACACGGCCAGCGTTCCGCACCAGGCGGTGCTGCCGCAGGCGCGGCCGAGTTCGAAGCCGACCTGGGCGAGTTCGGCCGGACCGTATTCATAGCCGCCGAACCGCGCCGGCTGCATCAGCCGGAAGACGCGCGTGTCGCGCAGCGCGTCCATGGTTTCGGCCGGTACGCGTTTGGCTTTTTCCGCCGCGAGCGCGCGGGCCTCGATCTCGGGGCGTAGCTTGCGCACGCGGCCGAGGATATCCGCAAAATCCGGCCGCACCGCTGCTGCTTGGCGGGGGACGGCCGAAAGCGTGGCTTCTACCTGCATGATCTTTCCTCCCTGCGATTGTAACGGTCGTTACGGTTTTCTTTTACGAACCGTAACGACTGGTACGGTTGCAGTCTGCACCTTTCCGTGGCGTTTGACAAATGGGAAATGCGCCTGCCGGACCGTCGGTCACGGCCGAGGTAGAAAATCAAGCAAATGCAGGATTTGAGAACCGGCGCGCTTCAAGAACCCGCAGGCTTCAGGATCGCGCGGTTCTGGAGCCGGCGGCCTTGGTCGTTTGCCGGCCGCGCGGGCGCGGCGCCGGGGCGGCGCAGCCCTGGAGAAATACCGTCACCGCGAGCTTGACGGTCTGGTCGATGCGGCGGGCACGGTCTTTCTCGTTCGACGCCGAGGTCAGCCAGGACAATTGGTGCTCGCCGATCAGCATGTCGTGAAACAGCACGGCCAAGCGGAACGGGTCTTCGCCGGAGCGGATATCGCCCTGGCCCTGATGCATGGCGATCCAGCCGGCAATGATCTGGTACACGGTGCGCGGGCCGGTCTCGTAGAACAACCGCCCGGCCCGCGGGAAGGTGCGGCCGATCGACGTCATCAGCCGGTGAAAGCTCAGGATTTCCGGCGACAGCACCTTCGACACGAAGGAGTGCGCGATCCGCGTCAACTGCTCGTCGACTGAGCCGACCGCGCGGGTGTCGATGCGGATGGTGACGTCGGAACACAGTTGCGCCACCACGGCCTCGAACAGCTGCTCTTTGTTGCCGAAATTGGAATAGATGGTGCCTTTGGAGCCGCCGACCACGTCGATGATGTCGTTGATCGAAACGCTGTCGTAGCCTTTTTCCAAGAATAACTTCGCCGCCGAGCGCACGATCTTGTCGCGCTTGACGTCCGTGCGTTTGCTGCCGTTGGCGCGGGATTGTCCGGTCCCGGAAAGTATGATCCCGGAATCCGCAACGGCCGACCGCTTCGCCGAATCCATCTCCATTCTTCACCTATGGCAAGGAATTTTCGCCAAGGCCAGCGGAAAAACTTTTGACTCGGCCGGTCGGGCCGAGTACCGTAACATACGGTACGGTATTCGAGCGCGACAAGCGCCGGCGTGGCAAGGGAGATGCGGCAAAGGGAGGACAGCGGCACGACCGCCGGGACCGGCGTCGTCCAATCGAGCAACATCCAATTCAGCGGCGTCGAACGTCGCCTGCGGGCGCCGGCATATGAACGCGTGCGTGAGCTCGTTGACACGAGGCGCGCAACGCGCTGCCGCCGATCGGCGCGCGCGATGGCGGGACGTTCCTGGACTATTTCAAGGCAGCACAGTCAGAGCGGACAGACCGTCAAAGCAGACAGACAGTCAAAGCGGAGTGAACTTATGATCCGAGTGAAGAAGATTTCCCACGCGGTCTACGAAACGCCCGACGTCGCCGGGCAGGCGGCCTATTACACCGAAGTGCTCGGGCTCAGCGAGGTCGCGAAGGCCGACGGCGCCGTCTATCTCGGCGGCAAGATCGATCCGCATTCGGTCGTCATCAGGAAGGGGGCGCAGCCGCGCTGCGTCGGGATCGGCTTTCAGCTCGGCGCCGGCGAGGATCTTGCCGCGTTCGGCAAGCAGATTGCCGGTCACGGCATCAAAGTCGCGACCGCGACCGATCCCGAGCCCGGCATCGCCAAGGCGATCAGCTTCGACGACTACAAGGGCACGCGCCTCACCGTGTTCGCGCCGAAGGAACTCAGCCACCGCGGCTATACCGGGAAGGGGATCGAGCCCCACAAGCTCGGCCATATCGCCTTCCACGTCGCCGACGTGAAGGCCTGCACGGACTGGTACTGCAAGGTGCTGGGACTTCGGGTCAGCGACTGGATGGCGGACTTCTTTTCGTTCCTGCGTTGCGACCGCGACCATCACACGATCAATCTGATCGGCACCGGGCAGAACCTGCATCACCATACCGCGTTCGAGCTGCGCGACTGGGGCCACATGCAGACCGCGTGCGATTTTCTCAGCAAAAAGGGCCTCAAGATCATCTGGGGGCCCGGGCGGCACGGCATCGGCCACAACCTGTTCACCTATCACCGCGGTCCGAACGGGCTGATCACCGAACTGTTCTGCGAGCTCGATCAGATCGCGGACGACGAGATCGGGCTGTTCGAGCCGCGGCCGTGGCATCGCGATAATCCGCAGATGACGAAAGTCTGGCCGAAGGGACCGGAGAGCGCGAATCTTTGGGGCCCGCCGCCGCCGGACGAGATGATGAAGCTCTGAGGAGACCGCGGATCGATCCGCCAAGCGGCCGAATGCAAGGCCGCATCAGCAAAAACGACCAGACGACCAACCAAACAGGGAACGGAGGAATCATGATCAAGGTATCCCGACGCATTCCGGTCAACGAGCCCGGCCAGCCGGAGCTCACGCGCCGCGACATGTGGCAGGGGCTGGTGATGAAGGCGGACAACGCGCTGCCGTTCGTGCCGGCGATGACCCACTGCCAGGTGCTCGACCGCGAAACCGACAAGGTGTTCGTGCGCGAGATCGAGTTTCGCGGCGAGCGCTGCCGCGAGCGCATCACGCTGATGCCGCAGGAGCGGGTCCGGTTCGAGCGGCTGGACGGCTCGGTGCTCGGCACCATCCTCAACGACATCGAGGAAGATGCCGATGGGCTCGGCCTGCGCTTCAGCTTCGAGCTCAAGCTGGAGGGCGTGTCGGATGGCAGTCCCGCCGAGATCGAGTACGGCAAGGTCGTCGAGAAGGATTATCTGCGTGCGGTCGACGCGACGCTCGCCGCGATCAGAAAACTCAAGACCAGCCGCGATACTCTGATCAAGCGCTATTACGAGACCGTCGACTCGATGGATCTCGAGGCGTTCAAGGCGATGCATGCGAAGAATGCGCGGGTGATCTTCGCAAATTTCCCGGCGGCCGAGGGACCGGATCAGATCGCCGGCGCGATCGGACATTTTTGGTCGACTATCGGCGGGCTCAAGCACAAATTCGTCAACCGCTGGGACAATCCCGAGGAGTCGATCCTGGAAGTCGCGGTGGAATACACCCGCAAGGACGGCTCGAAAGTGACGCTGCCCTGCGTGTCGATCATCAAGCCGGAGGGCGACAAGGTCGGCGAGCTCCGCGTGTTCATCGACGTGGCGCCGATCTACGCGGTGGAGGCCGCCGCGCCGCAGGCGGCGGTGGCGTGAAAGCGCGGCCGGGGCGGCGCACGCACGCCCCGGCTGCTCGCTCCGACGCTTGGCGAATGGCGGCCTGGTCCGGGGGCACGCTCGCGGGCCTCGTCGCGCTGGTCGGCGGTGTGGTATCGATGGCTACCGGCGCGATCGGGCGTGCCGAGGGCACGAGCGAGGAAAAGAATTGCCGCTGTTACCTTCGTTTTACGCCGCGAAAGAGGGTGTCCACCCCTGGAGCATCGGGCGCTGGTCTATTGGCGGCGCGGCGCTTGGCGCGGTTGCCGGCATCTTCAAGGCGCTCGGGGCGCTGACGAGCGCGGCGACGACCGTGAGCGTGGGCGAGTGGATTGCCGCCAAGGGGCCGGAAATTGTCGCCGCTGCCGTTGCGTTCGCGCTTTTGTGCGCCGCTGTCGCGGCGTTGCGCAATTTCCTCGCGCGTCGGCTGATCTGGCCGGATATGCCATAGGCGCAGCTGCTTGCCGGCGCGGGCCGCAGCGAGCGGCTGCCTGGCAAAGAATTGCTAACCAAGCGGCATCATCATGGGCGCCGAATCTTCGAGGAGCAGCCGTGAGCCTTCGGCAGACCATCATCCGCAGCGGTTTGGAGACGCTCTACTTCAGCGGCGCGCATGTCGCGCTCAAACCCCTGGTCGGCGGGGTCGGGGCGATCTTGACGCTGCATCACGTGCGGCCGCCGCGGGCGGACCGTTTCCAGCCGAACCACCTGCTCGAGGTCACGCCGCGGTTCTTCGAACGGGTAATCAAGTTCTTGCGCCGCTCCGGCATCGATATCGTCAGCCTCGACGAGATGCACCGCCGGCTGAGCGAGGGCGATTTCGCCCGGCGCTTCGTCTGCCTGACCTTCGACGACGGCTACCGCGACACGCTGCAATACGCCTATCCGATCCTCAAAGCGGCCGGGGCGCCGTTCGCGGTCTATGTGGTGTCGAGCTTCGCCGACCGGCTCGGCGAATTGTGGTGGCTGGCGCTCGAGGCCGTGATCGCGAATAACAACCGCATCGGCCTCATGATCGCCGGCCGCAACCGCACCTTCGACTGCACCAGCGTCGCGGAGAAGCGCGCGCTGTTCGACGAATTGTACTGGTATGTGCGCAGCCGGCCGACCGACGCCGAAACCCGCGCCATCGTGCGCGATCTCGCCGCCTGCTACCGCGTCGATATGGCGGCCTTGTGCGCGGACCACTGCATGAGCTGGCAGGAACTGGCGGAGCTTGCCGCCGATCCTCTGGTGACCATCGGCGCCCACACGGTCAACCATCCGATGTTGGCCAAGGTGCCGGAAGACACCGTGCGCTCGGAAATGAATTTGAGCCGCTCGGTGATCGAGGCGGCGCTGGCGGTCAGGCCGCAGCATCTGTCCTACCCGGTCGGCGACCGCTCGTCGGCCGGCGCGCGCGAATTTCGCATCGCCGCCGAACTCGGCTTCAAGACCGCGGTGACGACGCGGCCGGGCGTGCTCTTTCCCGAGCACCGCGCGCATCTGACGGCCCTGCCGCGCATTTCGCTCAACGGCGAGTTCCAGCGCCTGCGCTATGTGCGGGTGCTGTTGTCGGGTTCCGCGACCGCGATGTGGAACGGCTTCCGCCGCGCCGAAGCGGCGTAGCGGAGCGAATCGCTTCTTAGGCTCCCGGGTGCACAAACACCCTCAGCGGCGCAAAACCAAACGTACTCGTCGCATAAAGGTCACCGAGGCCTCCGAACGACTGCTGCGAGCGCTGCATTCCATAGATGTTGTATAAGTTTGAATCGGTTATTTTCCGTGAAGCCAAGCCGGTCAACAGCTTGGATCGCATCGCGTTTTTGTCCCAGGTCTCGCTCCACCCAACGTGATAATATGGCGCTCCCAAGTAGGGAACGCACCAGGCGATCGTGAGGTACCGAGTAACTCCGCCCCTGGTGACGCCATAAACGAGACCATTCGTGTTTCCGGTGGCCGACCAATTCGACTTCGAACTGCTGACAAGGCAGTTTTGGCCGGGCGCGAGTGAGTTCCGTGGCGGACTTTTCACGAATTTGCCGTGCTGGTCTTCGTCATCGTCTTCCGACTGGTAGGCCAACTTCATGTCGGCATCGGCGGTCGCATTAATAACGTTCACGACCATTTGCTTGTCACCGTTGATATCACCCCAAACCGAGACGAGTTCACTGGTCAGGGCGATTGCGGCTTGCGTGATGGCAATGGCGGTTGCGGGTTCCATTTTCGTTTCTCCAAGCGGACATCAAGAGCAGCTGACTGCGGGGCGGACAATTCATCCGGTGACTCGGTCCGGCTCGACGATGACGCTGATCATCTCCGAGCTAAATCCGCCAAAAACGGCGATTCCCGCGCCGTCGCGGGCTTCCATGAGACCGGTGTTTTTGGAGTTCACGACTTTCTTGAGAAAATCCTTCGGCACACCGTTGGCCCAGCCCCCTTCCATTTTTTCCAGCCCGAGGTAGTAATGGACCTTTCCGGCGTATGGACTATCCCACGCGACAACCAAGGCGTGGTCCTTCATGAATCGAGAACCTGCCGCTGCCTTGTAAACGACGCCGTTGACATTCCCGGCGGCGGAATTGTCTCGCTTGTTCGAGCTGATCGTGGAGACGCCCGCTGGCGAAATGAAAATATCAGGGCCCGTTACAAACGATCCGGCGGTTTCTTCGTGCAAATCGGTCGCGGATTGTGTCATCAACTCGAGCGTCAAATCTTGTACGTTGTTTGCAATCGTCACGTTCATATTCTTGCTGCCATCGACCTTACTGACGATGGCCTTGGCCAAGCCGACCACTTTTCCCGCCAATTCAATTTTCTTTACAGCATCCTCGCCCCAATTGTTTGTTTTCTTTAGTTCATCAATTTTTGTTCTGATATCGGCGTTTCCAGCCGTGATGGTATCCAAAATTTGGCCCAACCCCGGAATGGCTTCTTGCGGTTGTGGCGCCGATGCTCCGACCGATTGTGACCGTTGATCCCTAGGCGGCATTGCGAAATCCTTTCGTTGCATGAAGTGCGAAATTTGCTGGCAACGTCATTGCAGGATTTGGACGCGTGACTTGAGCGTTCTTTCTCGGGTCCAGATGAACCGCACTGCCACTGCCAGGATCGCGACTTTCCTCGATGTTGGTTTGCGCAAATAAGCCTCGGGCTGATGGCCAACCTCCGGCATACGAACGGTATTAAAGTACCAATATCCTGGTTGTATTGCAAGAAAATTCTATCATAAGTAAGTGAATTATGAATTTGTATTTCGGTTAGATAATGAAATCAATATCTTATGTCAGATCGTGCGGGCCGTGGGCATGGCTGCCTTCGACGTTTTTCCTCTGCGTTAGGCAGCGAGCGAAACGTGCGGACGCGTGATCGCGCATGTCCTCAATCTGCGATCATCTGACGGGGCCGCCGCGCATTTCGCTCAACGGCGAAAACCAGTTCCTGCGTTCGGGTACTCCTGTCGCGTTCCGCGACCGCGATGTGGAACGGCTTCCGCCGCGCCGAAGCGGCGTGAGCGGCCAAGAATCTGGCAAGAAAACTAACCGCCGCGCTTGCGGCTCATCCATGCCACGATCGGCATCGCCGGCAGCACCCAGCCGATGCCGGCGACGACGTAATAGAGCACGGACAGCAAGGCGTGGTCGTGAATGGCGGGAACCTGCGCCAGCCCCATCGCCAGCAGCGCCCAAACCGCGACCAGGACGAACAGCGCGATGGCGCCGATGAATTTGCGCAGGCGTAGCGGCATGGGTTAAGGGCGACACAAGGTCCGTTGCGGGGGCAGGGGCAGCACTATAGGGTCCGCGCCGCAACGACAAGCGTTCGGCCAAGCGTTCGGCCAAGTGTTCGACAATGACGGCAGGATTTTCCGGCGATCGTTTTCACCCGCGCGCGGTGCGGGCGTGGCTTTATGCCGTCGCCGCGCTGATCTTCGCCATGGTGCTGGTCGGCGGCGCCACGAGGCTCACCGAATCCGGCCTGTCGATCACCGAATGGAAGCCGGTGATGGGCGCGCTGCCGCCGCTGTCGGCGGGCGAATGGCAGGCGGCGTTCGAAAAATACCAGGCCATTCCGCAATACCGCGCGCTCAATCTCGGCATGAGCCTCGATCAATTCAAAACCATCTATTGGTGGGAATGGACGCACCGCCTGCTCGGCCGGCTGATCGGCGTCGCGTTCCTGCTGCCGTTCCTGTGGTTTCTCTGGCGCGGCCGGGTAGCGCCAGCGTGGCGGGCGCCGTTGTGGTTCATTTTTGCGCTGGGAGCGCTGCAGGGCGCGGTCGGCTGGTGGATGGTCGCCTCCGGCCTCGCCGACCGCGTCGAGGTCTCGCAATATCGCTTGGCGACGCACCTCGTGCTCGCGTGTTTGATCTACGTCGCGATTATCTGGACCGCGCAGCGGATGGACGAACATGCGGCTGACGAGTTTCCCGGGGGAGGGAGAATTCGCGCCAGTGCCATCAGTCTGCTCGTTCTCGTCCTTGTCCAGCTTTATCTTGGCGCGCTGGTCGCTGGATTGCGCGCCGGCTACATCTACAACACCTGGCCGCTGATCGACGGCGCGTTCGTGCCCGACGCCGCGCGGCTGTTTTTCAACACGCCCCTGTGGCGGAATTTTTTCGAGAACACGCTGACGGTGCAGTTCGACCACCGCATGCTCGCTTACGTGATCTGGATCGGCGCGCTGCTTCATCTCGTCGATGTGGCGCGCGCGGCGAAGAGGGGGCCGGCGATCACCGGCGCGTTGGTGCTATTTGCATTCGTCACGCTGCAGGCGGCATTGGGAATTTTCACCTTGCTGCTGCGCGTGCCGCTGCCGCTCGCGCTCGCACACCAGGCGACGGCGATGCTGGTGTTGACGGTAGCGACGGTGCATGCGGCGGGCTTCGCCGCGCGCCACACGCGTCATTCCGGGGCGCGGCCGCAGGCCGCGAGCCCGGAATCCACAACCCCAGCGTCGGTGAATATGGATTCCGGGCTCGCCGTTTCACGGCGCCCCGGAATGACGGGCTGACGGCTAATCCCCCAGCGCCTGCTCCAGATCGGCGATGATGTCTTCCTTGTCCTCGATCCCGATCGACAGCCGCACCACGTCGGGGCCGGCGCCGGCCTGGACTTTCTGCGCGTCGGAGAGCTGCTTGTGCGTGGTCGAGGCGGGATGGATGATCAGCGACTTGGTGTCGCCGATATTGGCGAGGTGCGAGAACAGCTTGACGTTGGAGACGAGTTTGACGCCGGCGTCATAGCCGCCCTTGAGGCCGAAGGTGAACACCGCGCCGGCGCCCAGCGGGCAGTATTTCTTGGCGAGGTTGTGATAGCGGTCGCCGGGCAGGCCCGGATAGCTCACCCAGTCGACCTTCGGATGCGCCGAAATCCATTCGGCCACCGCGAGCGCGTTGTCGCAGTGCTGGCGCATGCGCAGCGGCAGCGTCTCGATGCCGGTGAGGATGAGGAAGGCGTTGAACGGCGAGAGCGCCGCCCCGATGTCGCGCAACGACAGCACCCGGCAGGCGATGGCGAAAGCGAAATTGCCGAACGTCTCGTGCAGCACGATGCCGTGATATTCCGGCCGCGGCTCGCACAGCATGGGATAGCGGCGCTCGCGCGACCAGTTGAAGGTGCCGCCGTCGACGATCATGCCGCCGATCGAATTGCCGTGGCCGCCGAGAAATTTGGTCAGCGAGTGCACGACGATGTCGGCGCCGTGTTCGAACGGCTTGCACAGATAAGGCGTCGCCAGCGTGTTGTCGACGATGTAAGGGACCCCGGCGCGGCGCGCGATCTGCGCCACCGCCGCCATGTCGGTGACGACGCCGCCGGGATTGGCGATCGACTCGGTGAAGATCGCCTTGGTCTTCGGCGATATGGCGCGCTCGAACGACGCCATGTCGTCGGGGTCGGCCCAGACGACGTTCCAGCCGAAATTCTTGAAGGCGTGGTTGAACTGGTTGATCGAGCCGCCGTAAAGTTTTTTCGAGGCGACGAACTCGTCGCCCGGCTGCAGCAGGCAATGAAAGACCAGGACCTGGGCGGCATGGCCGGAGGCGGTCGCAAGGCCGGCAGTGCCGCCTTCGAGCGCGGCGACGCGCTCCTCGAGCACCGCGGTGGTCGGATTGCCGATGCGGGTATAGATGTTGCCGAACGTCTGCAGGCCGAACAGCGAGGCGGCGTGATCGACGCTGTCGAACACATAGGACGTTGTTTGATAGATCGGCGTCGCCCGCGCGCCGGTGGTCGGATCGGGCTGCGCGCCGGCGTGAACCGCGAGCGTGGAAAAGCCCGGAATGCGTTCGCTCATCGGCTGATCCTCTCGGGACGGATGACGTCAGCTCCGGTTTAAAGGAGCTTCCGGTGCCGTCAAGGCGAGAGAATGCCGTTTGCGTTAACGGCCGGACAGCTCGTCTTGTGCGCCGCGCTGTGCGCGAGAGGCTAAGCAGCCAGCGATGACACCGGCGTCAGCGCTCGCGTGCCGCGGTTTTGTGGACCATGAGCAGCGTGCGGCAGGGGGCCGAGATGCGCTCGCGATTGGAAATCAGACAGGATGCGATCCGGTCGCGATCGGGAATGAATTGCGCGCACACGGTCAACGCATCGTTCATGCAGGCACGCCTGCCTTCCGCATCGTCCTCGGCTTTCGCCGTAAGGGGGACGAGAGCGAGGCAAAGCAGCGCGAGCGCAAGCACGGAGCTGATTTTCATAAGCCCACTCCTGACGGTTGGCGACGCCCCCGACAGTGTTGAGCCAAGGGCCCGCTGGATCAGTTTCAGTATAGTAACAATGACTGTTCGCGAATTTAGTTCGCGAATGTCCCGCGCCTGACGCAGGCCGCTTCACTGTACTGATGCCTCGCCAAGCGCCGTGTACGCAGGGTACTGCCGGGCTACGAATCGTTCGTTGCGGCGGTCGCTCAACATGTCACGATTCGGTGGTATTGTGGATCAATCGTTCGGCCGCCGTCGCCGCCGCTGTGGACCCGCCGGGCGCGGTCGGGCGATCGAGCGTCAGCCGCTGGATGCCGCCACCGGTCCCCCGGCGCGACGAGATGGTGCGCGTATTCACCCCCATCCAGCCGATCTCCGAGGACAGGCGTCCATACTCGATCTTGGGACAGCGGTTCATCACGACCTTGAGGCCGTTTGCCTCCGCGAGCGCCGCTGCGTCGTCGTTGCGCACGCCGAGCTGCATCCAGATCACCTGCGGCCGCGGCTCGAGCGCGAGCGCCTCCTGCACGACCGGCGGCACATGGGGCGAGGCGCGGAAGATGTCGACCATGTCGATCGGCTCGGGGATATCGGCAAGCCGCGCATAGATCCGCCGGCCGAGCAAGTCGCGGCCGGCCCGCCCCGGGTTGACGGGGATCATGTTGTAGCCGCGCTCGAGCAGGTACTTGAAAACGAAATAGCTCGGCCGGTTTTCCTTGTCCGAGGCGCCGACCATGGCGATGGTCTTCACGGTATTGAGGATGCCGCGGATATAGGTGTCGGAATAGCTGTCGTGGTTCATCGCGCTCAGCGGTCTTCCCAGATGGGCTTGCGCTTGGCGATGAAGGCGTTGATGCCTTCCTCGGCGTCGCGGGCCAAAAGGTTATCCACCATCACGCCGGCGGTATACTCATAGGCCTCCGCGAGCGGCATGCCGAGCTGCCGGTAAAATGCCTCCTTGCCGAGCCTGATCGCCAGAGCCGATTTCGCCGCGATCGTGCGCGCGAGCTTGAGCACCTCGTCGCGCTCGTGGCCGGGCGCGACGACGCGGTTGACGAGGCCGATGCGCTCGGCGTGCTCGGCCGAGATCATCTCGCCGGTCATCAGCATCTCCGCCGCCTGCTTGCGCGGCACGTTGCGGGACAAGGCGACCATCGGCGTCGAGCAGAACAGGCCGACATCGATGCCCGAGGTCGCGAACTTGGCGGCATGGGAGGCGACGGCGAGATCGCAGCTCGCCACCAATTGGCAGCCGGCGGCGGTCGCCGTTCCCTGCACGGCGGCAATGACCGGCTGCGGCAGCGCGACGATCTGCTGCATGATGGTGCTGCTCGTCGAAAAGATGTGCTTGAAATAGCCGCGGCCCTGATCCTCGTCGGTGCGGCGCCGATTGAGCTCCTTGAGGTCGTGGCCGGCGCAGAAGGCCGGGCCGTTGGCGGCGAGGATCACGACGCGCACGGTGTCGTCGTGGGCGATTGCGGTCAAGGCATCGCCGAGCGCTTCGAGCATCGCCTCGGAGAGGCTGTTGAGGGCCTGCGGCCGGTTCAGCGTCAAGATGGCGACGCCGGCAATGTCCTCGCGCAGCAGGATCAGCGCAGTGTCGGCGGCGGCGGGATGAGCATTCATAGGTAGGGTCCTTCGGTCCGGTCCTGCGCATTGCGGATGGCCAGCAGGGGATATGGTGATGACGCCGCTCCCATTGTATCCGATCCTGAGCGTTGGCGGGGAGGGCATGATGGAGCGGGCATTGAAGGAGGTGGGGTTGAAAAAGGCGGGGGCAGGGCAATTGGCGGCGGCGAAACTCTCGGTCGCCGAGCTCGAGCGGCTTCTGAGCGCCGAATTCCCGGAAATGTTTCACCCCGCCAGCGGCTGGGTCATCGAGGCGGTCTGGCATCGCGGCAGCGTCGTGCGCAAACGGTTCGATGCGCAGTCGTTGCGTCCCGGCGGCACGATCGCCGGCACGACCACGATGGCGATTGCCGATTTCGCCATCTATATCGCCGTTCTGGCGTCGATCGGCTGGGTGCCGCTCACGGTCACCACCAATCTCAACATCAATTTCCTCAAAAAGCCCGCGCCGCGCGACCTGTTGGCAGAGGCGCGCCTGATCAAGCTCGGCAAGCGCCTCGCGGTCGGCGAGATCGACATTCGCTCGGAGGGCGATGACGACCTCGTCGCCCATGCGACCGCGACCTATTCCATCCCGCCGCAGACGGTTAAATAATACCTCCAAGACAAATCATTGAGAAAGCGCCAAATATCCGCATCCGGCATTGACCTCGAAGGCGCGCGCGGCTAAATACCCGCGCAACGCGTCGGCAGGGCTGGCGCCTTTGCATTTCCTCATTGGAAAACGACTTAACGGGAACGACGATGAAAACCTATTCGGCCAAGCCCGCCGAGGTCGACAAGAAGTGGGTCATGATCGACGCCGAAGGTCTTGTCGTCGGCCGGCTCGCTTCGATCGTGGCGCTGCGCTTGCGCGGCAAGCACAAGGCCACCTTCACGCCCCACGTCGATTGCGGTGACAATGTCATCATCATCAACGCCGCCAAAGTGGTGCTGACCGGCCGCAAGGTCGAGCAGAAGGTCTATTACAGGCACACCGGCTATATCGGCGGCATCAAGGAGCGCTCCGCCAAGGCGATCCTGACCGGCCGCTTCCCCGAGCGCGTGGTCGAAAAGGCGGTGGAACGCATGCTGCCGCGCGGCCCGCTCGGCCGCCAGCAGCTGAGCAATCTGCGGGTCTATCCCCATGCCGAGCATCCGCATGCCGCGCAGCAGCCGGAGAAACTCGACATCGCCGTGATGAACCGCAAGAACAAGAGGAGCGCGTGATGGCCGAAACAATTCAAGCGCTCGATCAGCTTTCGACGCTGCGGCCGGCCGCGGCGCCGGAACAGCCGAAATACGTGCAGAAGCTCGACAAGCAGGGCCGTGCCTACGCCACCGGCAAGCGCAAGGACGCCGTGGCGCGCGTGTGGGTCAAGCTCGGCGCCGGCAAGATTCTCATCAATGAGCGCCCGGTGGAAACCTATTTCGCCCGTCCGGTGCTGCGCATGCTGATCCAGCAGCCGCTCGCGGTGGCGAGCCGGCAGGGTCAATACGACGTGGTCTGCACCGTCTCCGGCGGCGGCCTGTCGGGGCAGGCGGGCGCGGTGCGTCACGGCTTGTCGAAGGCGCTGATGCGCTACGAGCCGGAACTCCGCGCGGTCCTCAAGCGCGGCGGCTTCCTCACGCGCGACCCGCGCGTGGTCGAACGCAAGAAGTACGGCCGCGCCAAAGCCCGCCGCAGCTTCCAGTTCTCGAAGCGCTAATTCTGTGGCCCGGGTTGCGCCGTGCGCAATCCGGGAACCCCTGGCGGGAAACGCTGTCCTGCGTACGCCGATTAACGTGGCGGCAGGAACGCCAAGTTCTCCCGCGTATAGTTCTCGTCCACTTCCGCAATCGGCTTCAGATCGGGCGTGAAGAGAAGCGCCCGGTGTTCGAACAGTTTTTCGGGGATATCGAGCGCCGCTCCGGGATGATCGGCCGGCGGCGGCTCGAGTTCCCAGCCGTCCGGCAGCGGCTTCCAGTGCACCTCGACCGCAAAAGTTCGGCGGAATGGCGTGAGCGCCGCGACCGCCCGGCCGAATGGCGTGTCGGTCGTCTCCAATAACCTGTTCATCTCGGCCGTCAGCCGCGCCGGCACATACCAATTGTCGGCCTCGGACAGGATGCGGTCGCCGCAGGCGAGCTCGACGTGGCGGAATTTGACCGGCTCGTTGGCGTCGATCTGCAAGCGTTGGCGCTGCTCGTCCGTGACCGGCTTGTCGACGCCGCGCACCAGGCGGGCGCGGATCTTGGTATCCGCGGCGAGGTTGTGGTCGGCGCACCATTTGTCGAGGGTGAACGTGGCGCTGCGGGCGCCGATGACCGTGGCGTTAAGGGTTTCGACCAGCGCCAAAGCCTCGAGGCGGGCGACAAACGTGTCGGGCCAAGATGGCGGCGTCGGCGGGCTCGGCGCCGTCTGCGCCATTGGCGGCGTCGGGGACAGGGCGGCGCCGACCAGCATCATGCCGGCGATCGCGCGTTGCATGGCAACTCTCAACATGACGATTCTCAACATGACGATCGGTCCACCTCCTGTTTCGCCCACCTTGCGGATGCGCCCATTAGCGCCGCAAGAGAAAACCGGCGCGCGCCATTTACCTCCCGGCAATGCTGTCGGCGAGCTTTTCCGCGCTGGTAACCTGTGCGGAAGACTTGGACCCTAGGTTGCCGTCGGGCGACTTCGGTGGGCCGCATGCATCTCGATGTCCAAACCCTTTCGGTGGTGACGGTCTTCGTCACGGCGCTCCTGGGTGCGCTGCTGGTTTTCGCCGGCTTGCAGAATCGCAGCATCCGCGCCCCGATGTGGTGGGGCGCGGCCTATATCGTCGGCGCGAGCGGTCTTGGACTGCTCACCTCGCGCGGCGCGGCGCCCGACTTCGTCACGATCGATGTCGCCAACGCGCTCGTGCTGCTCAGCTATGCCTTGACGTGGAGCGGGGCGCGCGTGTTTGACGGACGCCACGTCCGTCCGTTGCTGGTGCTGCTCGCGCCGGCGGTTTGGATCGCGCTGTGCCGGCTGCCGGCGTTCGCGGCGGACGTCAATCTGCGCATCGTCGTCATCTCGACCGTTCTGGCGCTGTTCGCCTTGGCGACAGCCGAGGAATTGTGGCGCGGCCGCGACGAGCCCTTGATGTCGCGCTGGCCGCTGGTGGTGGTGCTGCTCGCGCACGCGGCGGTCTTGCTGGCGCGGGTGCCGGCGACGCTGTTGTCGCCGCAGTTTGCTGCCGACGCGCTGCTGCGCGCCCTTTCCTTCGCGCTGCTCGCGTTCGGCACGCTGTTGTTCACCGTGGTCATGGCGTTCCTGCAGCTCAACATGACCAAGGAACGCACCGAGCTCAAACACAAGATCAATTCGCTGGTCGATCCCTTGAGCGGCGTCGCCAATCGCCGCGCCTTCCTCGACGGCGCGGCGAAGCTGCTCGCCGAGCGCGACATCGATCCCGAGCCGCTCGCGGTCTTGTTGTTCGATCTCGATCACTTCAAGCAGATCAACGACCGCTTCGGCCACGCGCTGGGCGATTGCGTGCTGCAGAGCTTCGCCGCGACCGCGACGGCGACGCTGGGCGCCGACGTCTTGTTCGCCCGCATCGGCGGCGAGGAATTCGCCTCCTGCCTGCCGGTCGGCGATATCGACGAAGCATTTGCCATCGCCGACCGGGTGCGGCGCAACTTCGCGGCGGCGGCGGCGCGCTTCGGCAATGCCGAACTGACGCCGAGCGTGAGCGCCGGCGTCGCGCTGGGGTCGAACGGCGCCGACATCCGCGCATTGCTGGAGGTCGTCGACCGGGCGCTCTACCGCGCCAAGGAGCTCGGCCGCAATCGCGTCGAGACCGAACTGCCGGCGGAGCATCCAGCGGGCAACACGGCCTTGGTCTCGCCGTCGATCGTGCCGATCATCGGACAGGCGCGTGCCGCGCTCGCCGCCGCGTCGATCCTGCGCCGGCGCGCCGCCACCTGACCGCCGGCCGGCGGTTCCTCATCGCCCGCAATTTTCAACGCCTTTTCGGGAAACCGGATCGATGCCAAAGACTTTTGGCAAAGCCTAAAATACGAACATTCGGCAGCCGCCGGCCGATCGGTGCTAGGTCGTACGTCGTTTTGCGTATGACGCGGATCGGAGATCAGGTTGATGCCGACGGATTTGGCTGCCCCGGCGACATCGCTCGATGTCGGGACTTTGCTCATCATCGCCATTTGCGTCACGGCGCTGCTCGGGCTGTTCCTGCTGTTCGCCTGGCTGCAGGAGCGCATCCCGGCCTTGGCGTGGTGGGGCCTGGCCTATCTGATCGGCGCCCTGTCGGGCGGCATCTGGCGCTTCGAGGGCGTCGCGGCATCGCCGGCCGCGGGCAGCGCCGAAATTCCGCTCTTTCTCGCCGTCGGCATGATTTGGAGCGCGGCGCGCTTGTTTCACGGCCGGCCGGTCTTGTGGGGCACGATGTGTATCGGCGCCGCGGTTTGGCCGCTCGCCTGGCTGTTCCCGGCCTTTGCCGGCTCGGCGGCATCGCGTCTCGTCGTCGCCGCGCTGATCGTCGCTTTCTATACCTTCCTGACCGCCGCCGAACTGTGGCGCGAGCGCCGCAAGACGCTGCTGCGGCGTTGGCCCGCGATCTTCGTGCCGATGCTGCACGGCGCCGTCTTTCTGTTCCCGGTCGCGTCGATGACGCTGGCGCCCGACGGCGTGCGCTGGCGCGGTTTCACCAGCGGCTGGATCTCGGTCTTCATGATCGAGGTCGTGCTGTACCTGATCGGCGCCGCCTTCATCGTGATGATCCTCGCCAAGGACCGCACCGTCGGTTTCTACAAGACGGCGGCGACGACCGACCCGCTGACCGGGGTGTTGAACCGTCGCGGCTTTACCGAGGCGACCGCGCTGGTGCTCCGCCAAAGCGCGCGCGGCGCGGTGCCGGTGAGCGTGCTCGCGTTCGATCTCGATCATTTCAAGTCGATCAACGACCGGTTCGGCCATGGCGCCGGCGATGCGGTGCTCAGACAGTTTGCCGCCGTCATGCGCAAGAACATGCGTACGGACGACGTCATCGGCCGGCTCGGCGGCGAAGAATTCATCGCCGTGCTGCCGAGTACGCTCGCCGACGCCGCCGCGGCAGCGGAACGCGTGCGTACGGCTTTTGCGGCCGAAACCGTCTCCTGCGACGGCACGCTGATTGCGGCGACCGTCAGCGTCGGGGTGGCCTGCGGATCGCCGGCGGCGCCGCTCGCGGCGCTGCTCGCGCGGGCCGACGAAACGCTCTACCGGGCCAAGACGAACGGCCGCAACCGCGTCGAAGTCAGCGACGAAGCGGTCGCCGCGCGCCCTGCGCAAGCGCTGCCGGCGACCAAACAAAAGGGCGTCGCACGAAGCGACGCCCTGCAAGTTTGCACCGCCTGCGCGATGCGGGAGGATGCCTAGGCCGAATAGTACATGTCGAACTCGACCGGATGCGGCGTGTGCTCGAAGCGAATCACCTCGCCCATCTTCAGGTCGATATAGGCGTCGATGAAGTCGTCATCGAACACGCCGCCGGCCTTGAGGAAGTCGCGGCTCTTGTCGAGCTCTTCGAGCGCCTGGCGCAGCGAGCCGCACACCGTCGGAATCTGCTTCAGTTCCGCCGGCGGCAGATCGTAGAGATCCTTGTCGATCGCGTCGCCCGGATGCAGCTTGTTCTTGATGCCGTCGAGGCCGGCCATCAGCATCGCCGCGAAGGCGAGATACGGATTGGCGAGCGGGTCGGGGAACCGCACCTCGACGCGCTTCGCTTTCGGATTGGTGGTGTAGGGAATGCGGCAGGACGCCGAGCGGTTGCGCGCCGAATAGGCGAGCAGCACCGGCGCCTCGAAGCCCGGCACCAGCCGCTTGTAGGAATTGGTGGTCGGGTTGGTGAAGGCGTTGATCGCCTTGGCGTGCTTGATGATGCCGGCGATGTAGGACAGGCAGGTCTCGGACAGATCGGCGTATTTGTTGCCGGCGAACACCGGCTTGCCGTCCTTCCAGATCGACTGGTGGCAATGCATGCCCGAGCCGTTGTCGCCATAGACCGGCTTCGGCATGAAGGTCGCGGTCTTGCCGTAGACCTGGGCGACCTGCTGGATGCAGTATTTGTAGATCTGCATCTGGTCGGCCATCCCCGTCAGCGGCGAGAATTTCAGGCCGAGTTCGTGCTGAGCGGAGGCGACTTCGTGGTGGTGCTTCTCGACCTTGGCGCCCATGCGCGCCATCGCCGCCAGCATTTCCGAGCGCATGTCCTGCGCCGAATCCTGCGGCGGCACCGGGAAGTAGCCCTTCTTGGTGCCGACGCGGTGGCCGAGATTGCCGCCTTCATAGTCGGTGTCGGAATTGGACGGCAGCTCGATGGAGTCGAGCTTGAAGCCGGTATTGTAGGGATCGGCCTTGTACTTCACGTCGTCGAACACGAAGAATTCGGCCTCGGGACCGAAATAGACCGTGTCGCCGACGCCCATCGACTTGACCATGGCCTCGGCCTTCTTGGCGATGCCGCGCGGGTCGCGGTTGTAAGGCTCGCCGGTCGTCGGCTCGAGCACGTCGCAGACCAGAACGAGCGTCGTCTCGGCGAAGAACGGATCGACGCAGGCCGAGGCCGGATCGGGCATCAGGCACATGTCGGATTCGTTGATCGCCTTCCAGCCGGCGATCGAGGAGCCGTCGAACATCTGACCTTCCGCGAAGGTCTCCTCCTCGATCATGCCGACGTCGAAAGTGACGTGCTGCCACTTGCCGCGCGGATCGGTGAAGCGGAAGTCGACGTATTTCACGTCGCTGTCTTTGATCATGTTCATGACGTTCTTGGGCGTGGTCATGGCAAGCGCAGCCTTTCGCTGGTCAATCGAGTCGATGGTTTACAAGTGGAAGGTTCAATAGTCGCGGCCCGCGCGAACGCGCGAGCCAATACATTATATCGCGTCGATCCCGGATTCCCCCGTCCTGATCCGGATCGCTTCTTCGATATTCGAGACGAAGATCTTGCCGTCGCCGATCCGCCCGGTCTGGGCGGCGCGGCGTATCGCCTCGATAGCTTTTTCAATCATGTCGTCCCCAAGCACAATCTCAATCTTCACCTTGGGGAGAAAATCGACCACGTATTCCGCACCGCGATAGAGCTCGGTATGTCCTTTCTGGCGGCCGAAACCCTTGGCCTCGGTCACGGTAATGCCTTGCAGCCCCACCTCCTGCAGGGCCTCCTTTACCTCGTCGAGTTTGAACGGCTTGATGATGGCCTCGATCTTCTTCATCGCGTCTCGTCTCCCGGCCTCCATATGGGTTTGACGCACCAATGGAGCCGTGCCTGGGTTAGCAGGTCCCGTGCCAAGGCCCGGCGGGCCGAAAAAGTACAACCCAATCAGGGAACTAAGGCGGCTTGCGACCCCTTCGCCAGGCGCCCCCTGGAGGAGCCTGCAATCTGATTAGGCACATTGCCTATTGTCACGTCAATGGCGCTGCAGTCAGCTCAGGCATAGGATCAGCGTCCATGCATCATCGCGACTTTGTGAACCCTGTGGCCGCATGATCGAGCTGTTGACGAACGCCGAGATGGGCGAGGCCGATCGGTTCGCGATAGCCGGTGGCGTGGCCGGCATCGACCTCATGGATCAGGCGGGCAGGGCGGTCGCCGCTGCCGTGGTCGCGCGCCATCGCGCCGGGAGCCGCGTCGTGGTCGTGGCGGGTCCCGGCAACAATGGCGGCGACGGCTTCGTGGCGGCACGTATCCTGGCCGAACGCGGCTATCGCGTGCGGCTCATGCTGGTCGGCGACGTCGCTCGGCTGAAAGGCGATGCGGCGATCGCGGCGCAACGTTTCTCGGGACCGGTTGAAGCGGCACAGCCAGGCGAACTCGGCGTCACGGCGGATGTCGTGATCGACGCCCTGTTCGGCGCCGGCCTGGATCGGCCGGTCGAGGGGCTGCCGCGCGCCATGATCGAAGCCATGAACGCGCAACCCGCGCCGGTCGTCGCGGTCGATCTGCCCAGCGGGATTAACGGCACCTCCGGCGCGGTCATGGGGGTTGCCGTGCGGGCTGCCCAATCCATAACCTTCTTTCGCAAGAAAACCGGGCATCTGCTTCTGCCGGGGCGGCTTTATTGCGGTCCGACCGCCATCGCCGATATCGGCATTCCCGACGCCGTGCTGGCGCGGATCGGTCCCAAGGCATTCGAGAACGTTCCCGCGCTCTGGCGGCATGAATTCCTGGTCCCGCAAGGAGCCGGCCATAAATACGACCGCGGCCATGCGGTCGTGGTGTCGGGTCCGTCCTGGTCGACCGGCGCGGCGCGGCTCGCGGCGCGGGGCGCTTTACGCGCGGGAGCGGGCTTGGTGACCATCGCCAGCCCGCGCGAGGCCTTGGCGGTCAATGCCGCGGCCAATCTGGCGATCATGGTCCGCCCCGTCGACGGCGCCGAACAACTCGGCCGGTTTCTCGCCGACCGCCGCCTCAACGCGTTGGCGATCGGTCCGGGACTCGGAGTCGGTGAGGCCACGCGCGCCCTGGTTCATGCGGCGCTAGCCGGCGAGCGCGCCGTCGTCCTCGATGCCGACGCCATCACAAGCTTTGCGGAGCGGCCGCAAGACCTCGCGGAGGCGCTCACGGCGCGGCGCGACCGGGCCACGGTCATGACACCCCATGAAGGGGAGTTTGCACGTTATTTCGGGGCCTTGGATGGACGAACGCAAGCGGGTTCGAAGCTCGAACGGGCGCGCCTCGCGGCGCAGCTTAGTGGCGCGGTCGTGGTGCTCAAGGGCGCCGATACGGTCGTGGCCGCAGCCGACGGCCGCGCCGCCATCGCCGGCAATGCGCCGGCTTATCTGGCGACGGCGGGCGCCGGCGACGTGTTGACGGGAATTTCGGCCGGCTTGTTGGCGCAGGGCATGCCGGGATTTGAAGCCGCGGCCGCGGCCGTCTGGCTGCATGGGGAGGCCGCCAACAAATTCGGTCCCGGCCTGATCGCGGAGGACTTGCCGGAAGCGTTGCCGCAGGTGTATCGCGCGCTGCTCGCGTGACGCGCGATCCGTCGGCTTTGCAAGTCGCACGCCGATGGCTATTTTGGTGGTGCCTTGCGGCCGCCGCGTGATATACGCCCGCCGGGCCGCCCTCCTGTTGCGGGCGTGGCGGAATTGGTAGACGCGCGGGATTTAGGTTCCCGTGACGAAAGTCGTGGGGGTTCGAGCCCCTCCGCCCGCACCACCGGGTGGGTTTTTTCACACAACAATCGGCCGGGACACGCTCGATGTCGGGCCGCCACGAGACATGCCGATGGAAGTGACCGAAACTGCCGCCGCGGGCCTCAAGCGCGAATTCCGTGTCGTCGTTCCCGCCAGCGACCTCGAAGCGCGGGTCAACGAGAAGCTCGATGACCTCAAGGGCCGCATCCAATTGCGCGGGTTCCGCCCGGGCAAGGTGCCGGTCGCCCACCTCAAGCGCCTCTATGGCCGCTCCGCCATGGCCGAGGTGATCGAAGCCGCCGTGCGCGAGGCCAATACCAAGATCGTCTCCGAGCGGGGCCTGCGGCCGGCCATCGAGCCCAAGGTGGTGCTGCCCGAGGAGCAGGGAGCGGTCGAGGGCATTTTCAACGGCAACGCCGATCTCGCCTACACGGTCGAGATCGAAATCGTGCCGCCGATCACGCTTGCGGATTTCAAGACCATCAAGCTCACGCGGCTCACCGCCGAGGCGACCGACGCCGAGATCGATCAGGCGATCCAGACGATCGCGGATCAGAGCCGCCCCTACGAAGCCAAGACCGGCCCCGCGCAACAAGGCGATCGCGTCACCATCTCGTTTCAGGGCACGATCGACGGGGTGCCGTTCGAGGGCGGCAAGGGCGAGGATGTGCCGCTGGATCTCGGATCGGGTCAGTTCATTCCCGGTTTCGAGAGTGAGCTCCTGGGGCTCGAAGCCGGCGACGCCAAGACCTTCGACATCAAGTTCCCCGAGGACTATCGCGCCAAGGACGTGGCGGGGAAAACCGCGACGTTTGCCATCACCGTGAGTGCCGTGGAGGCGCCCGGCGCCGTCACCGTCGATGACGACTTCGCCAAGGGCTTGGGACTGGAATCGCTCGCCAAGCTCAGGGAAGTGGTCAGGGACCGCGTGCTGCGCGAGCACGCGGCCGCGTCACGCCAGAAGCTCAAGCGCCAGCTGCTCGATCAGCTCGACGAGAGTCACAAGTTCGAGCCGCCGCCGAGCCTGGTCGAGCAGGAGTTCGCCAGTGTGTGGTCCGGCGTCGAGAACGACCTCAAGCAGCAGGGTCGCACCTTTGCCGACGAGGGCACGACCGAGGAAAAGGCGCGCGAGGAGTATCGCGGCATCGCCGAGCGGCGGGTGCGGCTCGGCCTGGTGATCGCGGAGATCGGCGAGAAGAACAACATCAAGGTCACCGACGACCAATTGACCGCCGCAGTGGTGGAGCAGGCGCGCCAGCTGCCGGGCCGTGAAAAGCAGGTCTGGGACTATTATCGTAACAATCCCCAGGCTTTGGCGTCTTTGCGCGCCCCGTTGTTCGAGGATAAGGTGATCGACTTCCTCGTCGAACTCGCCGACGTCACCGACAAGACGGTCTCGCGGGAGGAATTGTTCAAGGAAGACGAGGAGTGAGTGCGGGGTTCCGATGCGGCGGCGTGGCGTCTTGCCGCCGGAACTTTTGCGCTTATGTGCGATAGCTGCGTCGCCGGATGCACGGCGCTGACCCACTCGGTTGGGCCGTCGCCGCCGTTTCGACAGCCTGCCGCGACTCAGCCACACTGAACGTGCAGGTGCTTACGCCGGTAGTTCGGCAAGCCGCTGCGGTGAGACTGCAGAACGTTCTGGCAAGACGATCTGGCGAGACGATCTGGAAAGCACTTTCGGCCAACGAGACATCCGCGAGCGATACGCACCCGACCACACGATTGACCTCTGAGCTCTGAACAGGTGACCCCATGCGCGACCCACGCGAGACCCATATGAACTACCTCGTCCCCATGGTGGTCGAGCAGACCAACCGGGGGGAACGGGCCTACGACATCTATTCCCGCCTGCTCAAGGAGCGGATCATCTTCATCACGGGGCCGATCGAGGACGGCATGGCCTCGCTGGTGGTGGCGCAGCTTTTGTTCCTGGAGGCGGAGAACCCCAAGAAAGAAGTGTCGATGTACATCAATTCGCCTGGCGGGGTCGTGACCTCCGGTCTGGCGATCTACGACACGATGCAGTTCATCCGGCCGCCGGTGTCGACCCTGTGCACCGGGCAGGCCGCGTCCATGGGCTCGTTGCTGCTTGCGGCGGGCGCGAAAGACCTGCGCTTTGCGCTGCCCAACGCCCGCATCATGGTTCACCAGCCGTCCGGCGGGTTCCAGGGCCAGGCCACCGACATCATGCTGCACGCCCAGGAAATCCTCAATCTCAAGCGGCGCCTGAACGAAATCTACGTCAAGCACACGCAGCAGCCGCTCAAGCGGATCGAGGACGCGCTCGAGCGCGACATGTTCCTCACCGCGGACATGGCCAAGGATTTCGGTCTCATCGACAAAGTGATCGCGAAGCGACCGGAGGAGCCCTCGCTCAAAAGTGAGCCGGCGCTCGCCAAAGTATAGCAGCCGGCACCGACATTTGCGCCGATTCCACACATGCCGGGCGGTTCCAACGGCTCCCTGGGCGCCTTCCCGGCCTCGGTGTCGGATAGGCACCCCTGTAAACTGGCGTTATCGTTAATAGATTCTTGATTGGCACGGCATTAGCATGCGAGGCTGTACGAAGTGACATAGGTTTGGCACTGTGGTTGAGAGTGCCAAGCCGTTGAGCGTGCGAGTGATCGAGCGTGCGAGGCGGTTGGAACACGGAGCTGACGGGTCGCGGAACAGGGCTACGGTTTCTTAGCGCAGCGGTCGGTAAGGTATCGAGGGTCACGCGGCTGGCCCCCAGGTGAATACGGAGACGGGAATGAGCAAAGTTGGCGGCGGGGACTCCAAGAACACGCTTTATTGCTCGTTCTGCGGCAAGAGCCAGCACGAAGTGCGCAAGCTGATTGCCGGACCGACCGTGTTCATCTGCGACGAATGCGTCGAATTGTGCATGGACATCATTCGCGAGGAGAACAAGTCCTCGCTGGTGAAGTCGCGCGACGGCATCCCGACGCCGCGGGAGATCCGCAAGGTCCTCGACGATTACGTCATCGGCCAGGATCACGCCAAGAAGGTGCTCTCGGTCGCGGTTCACAATCACTACAAGCGGCTCAATCATCAGTCGAAGCACAACGACGTCGAGCTGGCGAAATCCAACATTCTTCTGATCGGCCCGACCGGCTCGGGCAAGACGCTGCTGGCGCAGACGCTGGCGCGCATCCTCGACGTGCCCTTCACCATGGCCGACGCGACCACGCTGACCGAAGCCGGCTATGTCGGCGAAGACGTCGAGAACATCATTCTCAAGCTGTTGCAGGCGGCCGACTACAATGTCGAGCGCGCGCAGCGCGGCATCGTCTATATCGACGAGATCGACAAGATATCGCGCAAGTCCGACAACCCCTCGATCACCCGCGACGTGTCGGGCGAGGGCGTGCAGCAGGCGCTGCTCAAGATCATGGAAGGCACGGTCGCGAGCGTGCCGCCGCAGGGCGGCCGCAAGCATCCGCAGCAGGAATTCCTGCAGGTCGACACCACCAACATTCTGTTCGTGTGCGGCGGCGCCTTCGCCGGCCTGGAAAAGATCATTTCGTCGCGCGGCCGCTCGACCTCGATCGGGTTCGGCGCCAAGGTGATGGCGCCGGAGGATCGCAAGCAGGGCGAAATCTTCCGCGACGTCGAGCCGGAGGATTTGCTCAAGTACGGCCTCATTCCGGAGTTCGTCGGCCGGCTGCCGGTCGTCGCCACGCTCGAGGACCTCGACGAGGCCTCGCTCAAGCGCATCCTCACCGAGCCGAAGAACGCGCTGGTGAAACAGTACCAGCGCATGTTCGAGATGGAGACCGTCGATCTCACCTTGGCGGAAGAGGCGCTCGGCGCGATCGCGCGCAAGGCGATCGACCGCAAGACCGGCGCGCGCGGCCTGCGCTCGATCATGGAGCAAATCCTGCTCGACACCATGTTCGATCTGCCGAGCCTCGAAGGCGTCGAGGAAGTCGTCATCTCGCGCGAAGTCGTCGAAGGCGCCGCGCGGCCGCTCTACATCTATGCCGACCGGTCGGACCGCGCCGGGGAGACCGGCGGAGCGAGCGCCTAGGCGGTGGCTGGGATCGCGCGCATCTGCACATCGCCGCGCGATTCGGCGCCAGTTCACCGGCCGCATCTTCATCGGCCGCACTTCTATCGGGCGCCGCACGGCGCCGGCGCCGTCGTTTACTTGAAACTCCCGGCTTTCTTGACACGCCCGCGGGCCGACGCCACCTATAATGAACTGCGTCGTGCCGTGCGCGAAGTCATCGTGCGTACCAAGTCCGGCGTAGACTACTCCGGGCAGGGTTTCATACCCGCCCACTTGGGTGGGGGCCTGATCAACTCGCAACATGATCGGCGTCCCCGTTACCCCTCCCGGCCCAACGGCAGTCCGTCGTTACAGCGCATGCAGCGGGTTTCGACGGAGGTGCACAACAAAAAGGAATTGGGGCCATGACAGCCGTCGCCAAACCAAAACCGCCCTTGCTGTCCGGTGAAAACCGGGCTTATCCGGTGCTGCCTTTGCGGGACATCGTCGTCTTCCCGCACATGATCGTTCCGCTGTTCGTCGGACGCGAGAAGTCGATCAAGGCGCTCGAAGAAGTGATGCGCTCGGACACCTTCATTCTGCTCGCGACGCAGAAGAACGCCTCCGACGACGATCCGGCGACGGACGCCATCTACACCATCGGCACGCTCGCGAGCGTGCTGCAGCTGCTCAAGCTCCCCGACGGCACCGTGAAGGTGCTGGTCGAGGGCGCCGCGCGCGCGCAGGTGACGCGCTACACCGATCGCGAGGACTATTACGAGGCCGACGCGGTCGTGCTCGCGGATTCCGCCGGCGATCAGGTCGAGGCCGAGGCGCTGGCGCGCTCGGTCGTCAACGAGTTCGAAGGCTATGTGAAGCTCAACAAGAAGGTGTCGCCGGAAGTGGTCGGCGTGGTGCAGCAGATCGACGACTACGCCAAGCTCGCCGACACCGTGGCGTCGCACCTCGCCGTCAAGATTCCGGACAAGCAGATCATCCTGGAGACGCCGAGCGTCACCGAGCGGCTGGAAAAAGTGCTCGGCCTGATGGAGAGCGAGATCTCCGTGCTGCAGGTGGAAAAGCGCATCCGCACCCGCGTCAAGCGGCAGATGGAGAAGACGCAGCGCGAGTACTACCTCAACGAGCAGATGAAGGCGATCCAGAAGGAACTCGGCGACGAGGACGGCAAGGACGAGGTCGCCGAGCTGGAAGAGAAGATCAAGCGCACCAAGCTGTCGAAAGAGGCGCGCGAGAAGGCGCAGCACGAGCTCAAGAAGCTGCGGCAGATGTCGCCGATGTCGGCGGAAGCGACCGTCGTGCGCAACTATCTCGACTGGCTGCTCTCGATCCCATGGAACAAGAAATCCAAGATCAAGAAGGATCTCACCCTCGCCGAGCAGATTCTCGACGCCGATCATTACGGCCTGGAGAAGGTCAAGGAACGCATCGTCGAGTACCTCGCGGTGCAGCAGCGCGCCAACAAGCTGACCGGGCCGATCCTGTGCCTGGTCGGTCCGCCCGGCGTCGGCAAGACCTCGCTCGGCAAGTCGATCGCCAAGGCGACGGGGCGCGAGTTCGTGCGCGTCTCGCTCGGCGGCGTGCGCGACGAGGCCGAGATCCGCGGTCACCGGCGGACCTATATCGGCTCGATGCCCGGCAAGATCATCCAGTCGATGCGCAAGGCGAAAAGCTCGAATCCGCTGTTCCTGCTCGACGAGGTCGACAAGATGGGCGCCGATTTCCGCGGCGATCCGTCCTCGGCCCTGCTCGAAGTCTTGGATCCGGAGCAGAATCAGGCGTTCAACGACCACTATCTCGAGGTCGACTACGACCTCTCCAACGTGATGTTCATCACCACGGCGAACACGCTCAATATTCCGCCGCCCTTGATGGACCGCATGGAGATCATCCGGATCGCCGGCTACACGGAGGACGAGAAGATCGAGATCGCGCGCAAGCACCTGATCCCGCACGCCATCGTCAAGCATGGCCTGACGCCGAACGAGTGGACGATCGACGACGATGCGTTGCTCACCCTCATTCGCCGCTACACGCGGGAAGCGGGCGTGCGCAACCTCGAGCGCGAGATTTCGACGCTGATCCGCAAGGCGGTGAAAGATCTGACCATCTCGAAGAAGCAGCTGGTCCATGTCGACGAAAAGGTCCTGGCCGACTATCTCGGGGTGCCGAAATACCGCTTCGGTGAAGTCGAGGCCGAGGATCAGATCGGCGTCGTCACCGGTCTTGCGTGGACCGACGTCGGCGGCGAACTCCTCACCATCGAGGCCGCCATGATGCCGGGCAAAGGCAAGATGACGGTCACCGGCAATCTGCGCGACGTGATGAAGGAATCGATCTCGGCGGCGGCGTCCTATGTGCGCATGCGCTCGGCCGCCTTCGGCATCGAGCCGCCGATGTTCGACAAGCGCGACATCCACGTGCACGTGCCGGAAGGCGCGACGCCGAAGGACGGTCCGTCGGCGGGCGTCGCCATGGTCACGGCGATCGTTTCGGTGATGACCGGCATCGCGGTGCATCGCGACGTCGCCATGACCGGCGAGATCACGCTGCGCGGCCGCGTGCTGCCGATCGGCGGTCTCAAGGAGAAGCTCCTTGCCGCGCATCGCGGCGGCATCAAGACCGTGCTCATCCCGGAAGAGAACGCCAAGGATCTCGTCGAAATCAACGACAGCATCAAGAGCGGGCTCGATATCATCCCGGTCTCGCGCATGGACGAGGTGCTCGCCCGCGCCTTGGTGCGCATGCCCGAGGCGATCTCGTGGGAAGAGCCGACGGCGAAGCCCGCGGTCGCCGAGGCGATCGTGGAGGAGGATTCCTCCGGCCTCACCGCGCACTGACGTTGCGGCAACGGCAATCACGGCGGCGCCCTTTGCGGGCGCCGCTTTTTTTGTCGTGGATGCCGCGCCGATGGGCGCGGATTATCCGGCGATCCCGGTTGGCGAGCGCGCGTTTATTGGCTACATTTTCCTCAGGGGCTGCGGCCGCAGCGAGTCTCTCGGGGCTCAAGTCTGGGGGCTCGTGGTGAAGGTTGTTTTTGCGCTCACCGGGTTGATGGCTGTCGGCGTTGTCGTAGGTACCGGTGCCGCGTGCGCCGGCGATGATTTTCCGCTCACGGGCAACTACACGCAAAACGTGCCGTGCAAGGGCGACGGCAGCGATCCGCACGACGTGCAGGTGAAGATTTCGCCGCAGGAAATCGACTCGCAAGTCGGCGTCTGCATCTTCCTCGACACCAAGCGCGACGGCAGCAGCGTCAACGCCCATGTCGAATGCCAGTTTCCCGGCGGGCCGCTCATGGGCGATGTCACCTTTACCGTACGCCCCGACAAGACCGTCGAGCTCGTCGATCGCGACAAGAATTATGACGCAGTGCTTTACCGCTGCCCGTAGCGACGCGCGGGTTGGCTGCCGCGCCGGGTGGGATCGATGGTGATCAATCGATGGTAAACAATGGTAAGATGAGCGGCTGAGCCGACAGGGGGGCTCCCAATGCTTCGATACGCCGTTGCGATCGTGATGCTCACCGCGCTGTTGCCGACCGCGCCCTCCTTTGCGCTGACGCCCAAGCAGCGGATGGAAACGTGCAAGTTCGGCGCCGACGACCAGAAGCTCAAAGGCCCGGCGCGCAAGACGTTCATGGCCAAATGCATGTCCAACAAGGACGATCCCCGCGGCCCTGCCGCGCCGCCGCCGTCGGCAGCGCCGCGGGGATCCCCGCCGCCCCCGCCGCCGCCGCCCCCGAGGCAATGAGTTGTTCCGTCCCGGGCTCGTCTTGCGGGCTTAAGGATTGCCGGCTTTGCCGTGCCGGGCGCGCAGCCCTTTGACGATGGCGATAACCGCGGGAAGCAACAGCTTCTGCGCCGCCACGTCGAGCGGACTGCTGACGAAGCCGGCAATGCGGTCCTTGGCGTCGCGCAATTGCTGCCCGTAAGCCTTGATGCCCGCCTCGATATCCCGCGCGTCCGCCTGCAGCGATTTCATCGCCATGCCGCGGACCTCCAGCGCCAGATCGAGTTCCGGACCCGGCTTGGAACTGACCGCAATGACCGCCATCACCACTGCGATGGCGAAGTCGATGAGCGCGACGATCGTCGCCGCCCACACCGGGCTCACGACCGATTGCAGCGCGAAAAACCCCGCGACGTCGGCCATGGCCAGTCCGAACACGGCGATCAAGCCGGCGAAGGCGAACAGCGCGAACCGCCGCGCCATGACCGCAAGCCAAATCCGCGCGATCAAGGAATCGGCTTTGGAAAGCATCTGAAGATGGCTGATGAACTCGTCGAACATGGCGCGGCTCCTAGCGTTTGCCGATGTGGCGGCCGATCAATATGCCGAGGAAGAGGGCGCCGATCACGCTCGCGGCCGGATGTTCCGCGATGTTGTGCTCGGCCTCCTCGATGTAATCCTTGAAGGTGGCGATCAGATCCTGAAGCTGTTCGACCATGTGCCGGTCCTCGGCGGTTTCCTCCGTCGGCGGCGGCTCGGCTTCCGGCTGCTCGGCATACTCGGCCTGTTCGGCCGCGGCGGCTGGCCGCTCACCCCGTCCGGCGGCGAGCTCTTCCTTTAACGCCTGCAATTCATGGGTCAGCGTCGCATCGATAGCCATGATCGTCCTCCGGTCGCCACCTCTCAGGCGGCGCGGCAACACCTGCAGCGCTAGCACGAGCCGTGGGCAACGATTTTGATCTATTCGATGTGCCGATCACGGTCCGCCGCCCGCAATTTGCGCTGCACGCGTTCGTCGAAACGCAGTACGCTGACAACGACCCGCTGGTGGGTGCCGTTCCCGATCACCTCGACCTCGTCGTGGGCTTCGACCCGCAGCGTGATCGTGCGGCCTTCGACCTTCACGACCTCCGCGGTCGCGGTGACGCGCAGGCCGACCGGCGTCGCCGCCACATGGCTCACGTCCAGATGCGTCCCGAGGCTTTGATGGCCCTCCGGCAGCAGATGCTCGATCGCCTCGAGCGCCGCCGCTTCGATCACGTTGATCATCACCGGCGTCGCCAGCACCGCGATGCGGCCGGAGCCGACAAAGGGCGCGGTATGTTCGTTCGCGACAATGATCTGGGCCGTTCCGGTCAGGCCGGGCTTGATGCGGGTCAGGTCGACCATGCGTTCTCCGGGAGTATTCGCACGGCGCTATAGCATGTCCCGCAAAATTGGACCCGGGTTTTGCGAACAGGACATGCTCACGCTTAGCGTGCGGCGCTGCATGGACAATCCTCATGCCAAGGTCCAGCTTGCCAGCGGTCCGCCGGCGGGCTCCTATGCGGCCATGACAAATCTGCCGCTTCGCACCCTGTTCTTCGAAGACCTCGAGGTCGGCATGACCGAGCGGTTGGAAAAAACCGTCGCCGCCTCCGACGTGGTCGGCTTCGCCCAGCTCACCGGCGACCGCAACCCGATCCACCTGTCGGAGCATTTTGCCGCCAAGACCTCGTTCGGGCGGCGGATCGCCCACGGCCTGTACACGGCGAGCCTGATCTCGGCCGTGCTCGGCACCCGCCTGCCGGGCCCCGGCGCGATCTACATCTCGCAGACTCTCAACTTCCGCGCGCCGGTCAAGATCGGCGATACCGTCAAGGTGACCGTGACCGTCGCCGAACTCATCCCGGAGAGGTCGCGGGCGCGGCTCTCTTGCCTGTGCGAGGTCGACGGCGACGTGGTGTTGGACGGCGAGGCGCTGGTGAAAGTGCCGAGCGAAGCCAAGGGCAAACGGCCGCAGGTCAAGCTTTAGCGCGTCATCGCGGCGCCGAATTTCCCAACGGCTAGAGCATTTTCCGGAAAAGTGGCCACCGGTTTTCCGAAAGAAAATGCGACAAAGCAAGAAAGCTAGACGGCATTCCGGTTCGACCGAAACGGAATGCTGTCTACGACTCACGGGTGCCGACCCGGAGGTAGAATCATGGGTAAAACGGGCGCGCCGGCCGGACGCGCCAACGCGGATTTGCTACTTTGCCCGCCCGAATCGAGCGTCAGGAAGGGACCGGGTTTCATGAAGATCATCGCCTATATCTTGGGAATTCTGCTCATCATTGTCGCCGTCGTCTATTTCGTGCTGCCGGCCGACTCGCTGCCGAGCTTCTTCCCGGGGCATGTCGCCGGCTCGAGCCACATCCATTACAAGCACGGCATCGCGGTCGCCGTCGTCGGTGTCATCCTGCTCGCCATCGGCTGGTTCATGGGCCGCCGCTCCTGAGCGCGGTGCCGCTGAGAGCGCGCTGGTTTTCCTTAAGTAATCGACATCACCACGCCGCCGTCGGCGCGCACCGGCGAGCCGGTGATGGCGCTCGCCTCGCGCGAGCACAGGAACGCCACCACCTCGGCGACCTCCTCCGGCCGCGCCAGTCGCTTGATGATCGAGCTTGGGCGGCCGCTGTCGATAAAGGCACGTTCGGCCCCAGCATCGTCGAGCGATTGGCCCATGGATTTGAACATCGCCTCGACGCCTTCGGTGCGGGTCGGTCCCGGCAGCACCGCATTGACGGTGACGCCGCTGGCCGCCAGCGCCTGCGCAAAGCCGCGCGTCAAGGCGAGGTCGGCTGCTTTGGTGAAGCCGTAATGGATCATCTCGGTCGGGATCTGCACGCCGGATTCCGAGGAGATGAAAACGATGCGGCCGAACCCCTTGTCGCGCATGCGCGGCCCGTAATGCCGCGTCAGGCGCACGCCTGAGAGCACATTGGTCGCGAACAGGCGTTGCCAGTCCTCGTCGGGAATGGCGAACGCATCCTTGATCTCGAAAATGCCGGCGTTGTTGATCAGGATATCGACGTCGCCGGCCGCCGCGATCACGGCCGCGACGCCCGCCGCGGTCGCCACATCGCCGGGGGCGGCGATGAGGCGCGCCTGCGGCATGCTCGCGCGGATGGCCGCGATCGCCGCATCGACATCCGCTGCCTTGCGTCCGTTGATGGCGACCTCGGCGCCGTTTGCCGCGAGCGCGTTGGCCACGGCGCGGCCGATGCCTTTGGTGGAACCCGTAACCAGCGCGCGCAACCCGGCAAGATCAACGTGCATGAACGGCCTCTCTTTAAAAAACAGCGCGACTGAAATGGGGCCGCCGCAACTCGGCGGCAAGCAGGGAAGCTGCCTACCGCTATGCCAATAGATCACGAAACTCGGGGTGCCGTTCGATGTAGGCGCTCACGAATGAACACCGCGCGACCACTTTGAGTTCCCGCGCCCGCGCCGCCGCGAGCGCTCCGGCGATCAGCCGCGAAGCGATGCCGCCGCCGCGGGCGTGCGGCGGAACTTCGGTGTGGGTGAACGTCATCACGCCGCCGGCGAGGCGATAATTCGCCACCGCCGTGACGCCGTCGGCTTCGAGCTCGAAGCGGGACAGCGCCGGATTGTCACGGACAATGTCGGTCATGACCGCAATATAGTCGCCATGCCGGATCGACCCAACACCGCCGCGGAAAAGCCGCGATGCGCCGTCAACTGTTCGCCCGCCGCGTCGGGTCCAAACCTTCTGCGTCCAAACCTTCCGCGTCGAAGCCTTCCACCTCCACGCCTTCCGCGCCGGAGGAAAAATCGCTATCCTTCGCGGCATTGCACGATCTCAGCCGGGAATGCGTAACACGCTCATGATCAGAACATTGTCGATATTCGCGCTGGCGACGTCGCTGTGCGCCGGCGCCACGGTCGTTCGCGCCGACCCCTTCGGCACGTCGGAAGAGGCGCGGGCGATGCTCGACCGTGCGGTCGCCGCCCTCAAGGCCGACCAAACCGCGGCGTTGAAGGCCTTCAACGATCCGGACAACAAACAGTTCCGCGACCGCGATCTTTACGTCTTTTGCTTCAGTCTGGCGGACGGCAATTTCACGGCCTATCTCAGCCCGGCGCTCATCGGCACCGACATCCGCGATCTCAAGCTGCGGGACGATCCGATCGGCCAGCGGGCCTACGATGTCGTCCATGACGCGGCCGAAGGCAGCTACGTCACCATGGACTACAAATTTCCCAAGCCCGGAACCAAGACGACGGCCGTCAAGCTATCGCTCGAGACGCGTGTCGGCAACCAGGCCTGCGGCGTGAGCTATTTCAAATAAAGCTTCGCTCGGCGCGAGCGCGGCTGGGTCAGCGCACGCCGCCGGCGTTGACGATCGGGCCGGTATAGCTCTCGAACCGCTTGCGCAGTTCGGCGACGCGCGCCTGATCGGTGAGAAAGGCGCGGTAATCGTTGGCGACGTGGTAGGAGCGGATCGGCGCAAAGCCCTCCGGCAGCGGCACGTCGGCGCGCGGCGACCAGGTCGAGAGCTTCGCCTGTTGCGCGGGCGCCATCAGCCAGGAAAAGAACAGCTTGGCGGCGTTCGGATGCAGCGCATCCTTGAAGATCGCCGCGGTCAAGGGCCAGATCGGCAAGTCGTCGACCGTCGGGATGTGCGTTGCGACCGGCATGCCCTGGCGCTGCAGCGTCGCGGTGATGTCGTAGATAGAGTCGAACGTGATCCAGTTTTGACCCGAGCCGATGCTGCGCTGCGCGCCGAGGTGGCCCTGGATGAAGTTCGGCTTCGCCGCCATGTAGCGGTCCATATAGCTCCAGCCGTACTTCTGCACGATGTGATGGAATACCCATAATGTGACGTCGTCGTCGGCCGGGTAGGGCGTCACCATCCGGCCGGCGAATTGCGATTTGAGAAAATCGAGCGCCGAATTCGGCACGTCGGCAGCGGCGACCTTTTCGGTGTTGATCATGTAGGGCACGATGTTGACCATCGTCGCCCAGTAGGCGCCGTCGGCGTCGCGAAAACTCGCGTCCATCGTGTCGAAGCCGTCGGGCTTGAAGATCATGAGCCGGCCATCGGCCTTCCAGCGCGCGAAATCGGCGATGGTCTGCAGGATCGCCGCATCGACCTCGAGCTTCTGCGCGGCGATCTGCTGGTCGATCTTCCGGTCGAGCACGTTGGAAAAGCCGCCGCCGATCGAGACGGTGATGCCCGGATAGCGCGCGCCGAACGCCTTGACCCGTGCCTCCCACGGCGCGGTCGGCCCGCCGACATAGAACGCCAACGCGCCTTCGTCCTTCGCCTTGGCGTAAAGCGCGTCGAGCGATTGGCCGCGCGCGGGCAGGGCGGTGACGGCGAGCGCAGCCGCCGCGGCCAGCGCGAACACGGCGGCGGCCCGGCGTTCGACGCTGGCAACCATGACGATCCTCCCGGGCGCATTTTGTTCGGGAGCGATCATCCGCGCCCCGGGCCCGGAAAACAAGCGCGGCCTGACCGGACCGCGCCGACGTACAGCGCGGGCTCTATCGGCAAAAAAAGGGAGGGCCACAGGCCCTCCCCGAACGCCACCTCCGATGCGCCTCTTCGATCGCCGCGCGACGCTGGTGCGAGCGGCCGGCTTACGCCGCGGCGCTGACGGTGCCGGTCGTCGGCACGGTCGCGATCGTCTTGAGGACCTGCGAGGCGATCTGGTAGGGGTCGCCTTGCGAGTTCGGCCGGCGGTCTTCCAGATAGCCCTTGTAGCCGTTGTTGACGAAGGAGTGCGGCACGCGGATCGAGGCGCCGCGGTCGGCGACACCGTAGGTGAAATCATGGATGGCGGCGGTCTCGTGCTTGCCGGTCAGCCGCATATGGTTGTCCGGCCCGTAGACCGCGATGTGATCTTCGCGGGCCGCCTCGAACGCCTTCATCAGCGCCTCGAAATACTCCTTGCCGCCGACTTCGCGCATGTAGGCGGTCGAGAAGTTGCAGTGCATGCCTGAGCCGTTCCAGTCGGTGTCGCCGAGCGGCTTGCAATGGAATTCGATGTCGACGCCGTATTTCTCGGTGAGGCGCAGCATCAGATAGCGGGCCATCCACATTTCGTCGGCGGCCTTCTTGGAGCCCTTGCCGAAGATCTGGAATTCCCATTGGCCCTTCGCCACCTCGGCGTTGATGCCTTCATGGTTGATGCCGGCGTGGAGGCAGAGATCGAGATGCTCCTCGACCATCTTGCGGGCGATGTCGCCGACGTTCTTGTAGCCGACGCCGGTGTAGTAAGGGCCCTGCGGCGCCGGATAGCCGGTCGGCGGGAAGCCGAGCGGGCGGTTGTCCTTGTAGAAGAAATATTCCTGCTCGAAGCCGAACCAGGCGCCCGGATCGTCGAGAATGGTGGCGCGTTTGTTTGATACATGCGGCGTCTTGCCGTCCGGCATCATCACTTCGCACATGACGAGCACGCCGTTGGTGCGCGCGCCGTCGGGATAGACCGCGACCGGCTTGAGCACGCAATCCGAACTGTGGCCTTCTGCCTGCATGGTCGACGAGCCGTCGAAGCCCCACAGCGGCAGTTGCTCGAGGGTCGGAAACGCGTCGAATTCCTTGATCTGGGTCTTGCCGCGCAGGTTCGGCACCGGCGTGTAGCCGTCGAGCCATATGTATTCGAGTTTGTATTTCGTCATTGCCATCTCTCTTGAAGCTGATGTGCAAGGTTTGAGGGTGTGCCTAAGCGTGCGCAGCCGCGAACGGCGACCGGACGCTGCTCCCGCTGCGCTTTCAAGCATTTAGCGTGCCAAGCGGGGTCTCGCCGGGGCTCGGGCGCCGGCCGTTACGGCATCGCAACAAATTCGTCTTGGCAGCGTTTGAGAACGGAATAAGCAAAAAGACCGATGCACATATTGTAGTCATGCGATTATTTTCTGGGCGCTATACCGAGCAGCGGCTGAGCAAAGCGTTATATTGTTGGAAGAGACTCAACGGCGACAATGATGGGTGGCCGGCTTCTGCGCCCCCCGAAGGAAGCAAACCATGACGACGAATTTGTCCGGATCGGCGAAGATCTACACATTCCCAGCGCGGGGCCGTTTCGCGCCGGCAGGCGCAGCCGAACCGGTGGCGGCCGCGGCCAATGTCGCGCTGCCGCCCGGCGCCGTGTTCGCGCCGTCCGGCAGCTCCTGGTATCACGACGAAGCGATCCGCGACGCGATCGTCGCGCCGGGGCAGGGGCGGACGAACTGATCCGCCGCCTCTCGGGGGCAGACGCGCCGGTGCGTTCTCGCGACGCGCTTTCGCGCCCGAGTTTTTGCGACGACCAAGCAAACAAACAAAAAGCCGGGCGTGATCTTCGTCAGATGGCGCCGGTGGTGGGACCGGTCACCGTCACGATCACGCGCGGATAAACGACGCGTTTCCCGGACAAGATGCGCCGCGCAAGCGGCGCATCGCCGATCCGGGACCTTTGCAAACGCGGAGCTCCCGAAGATCCCGGTTCTGCAGCGCATCACTGCGTGCTGCGCTGCGCCCGGGAAACACCGCAAGAAAAAAGGAAAGCGGAACGCCGAAAGACGTGTTCCGTAACCGCCGTGCCCCCACCTTCATCCTCCCCCGCGCGCGGGGGAGGACATAGGAGGGGGCACGGCGCGCGCCCTTTTCTCTTTTCCCTCCCCCGCTTGCGGGGGAGGGTTGGGAGGGGGCGCGCTCGCCTCTCGGCGTTCCACCACGGCACTTGCGGTCGCGACCGAACGCCACCGCTCAGCTCGAGCCACGCGACTTCCTGGGACTTGTTCGGAGCGCCCGTCCCGATGGTTCGAAAGACGAAGCGCATCGCAACACATGACGCGAAAGCCGACGCGGCCTTCCATGCGTCACTCGCGGGCATTACCCGCGCCTCGAAGTCCCAGTCCAGCGAGATTGCACCCGCAGTCCGGTCATGATGCCGTCCGGGCGTGTCCTGCCCAAGCCGCCCGGGAGCCGAGGTGACGAGCCTCGACCCGCGGGAACCGCACTCGCCCCGCCGGCCGGAGTCACCCGGCCAGCGTCCTGGTACGTGAGCGAGATTCGTGTAGTGTATCCGTATTAGGGACCAACGTCAAGCCTTGCGTCATTGTTGCGGTGACGGTAGGGGCGCCCCTTGTGGGCGCCCACGATGGTGCCGCGGGCGGCCACAAGGGCCGCCCCTACGAAATCCCATAACGGGCTTCCGCGGCGGTGCTATGCTGGGTTGTACGGCGACCCAGGTCGAGCGCGAAGAGATGCCTGCACAGCGCGAGTTTCGCTTGTTCATTTCCGCCGTCAGCGGCGAGCTGAAATCCTGCCGCGCCGAAGTCGCGCGCGTGTTGCGAAAGAAGGAGCTGGAAGTCCGCGACCAGGAGCATTTCCGCACCGGCCCGGCGACCTTGCTGGAACAGCTCGCCCGCTACATCAAGAACTGCGACGCCGTGATCCTCCTGGTCGGCGAGCGCGCCGGCGCGTATCCCTCGGACGAGCACGCTGCGGCGCTCGGTGCCATTCCGAGCTACGATCAATATCGGCGGGACACGGGCCAGAGCCACGCCTCCTATACCCAATGGGAGTTTCTGCTCGCCCTGCATTTCGGCAAGCCGGCGTACGTGTTCATCGCCGGCGACGGTTTTGTGCCGGATGCGCCGAACAACGAGCCGGACGACTACCGATCGAGCCAGGCGGCGTACCGGAAATGGATCGAACACAAAGGCAAGCACTACGACGTCTTCGCGAGCGTCGCGCAACTGATCGAGCATGTACTGGTGATGTCGCCCGATCAGGATTCCGCCGCCGAAGCCGACGACGCCGGTAAGCGCCGCCATGACGAACAGATGGCGGCGATGCAGGCGATGCGCCTCGAAATTGCCCGGGACAAGGGCGTCGATCCGGCCAACCTCATCCCGTTGTTCGAACATCTCGGCCAAGGCGGTCTGACGCTTGACGAGATGCGCGTGCGGGCCGCCGAGGCGGTGGCCGAGATCGTCGCGCGATCGCGGCGGCAGGTCGAAGCCTCCAATGACGGGGCGGACATCGACGCGACGATCGGCGCCGCGCGCCAAAAGCTCGCCGACCTCGACACGGCCGGCGCTCGCGCGGTGCTGGCCGACAAGATCGCCGAAGAGGAGGACGCGCGCCGGCAAAGGCTCGTGCCGCTGCTTGCGGAAAAAGCCGTGGTCGAACGGCTCGGCTACGAATACGCCGCGGCCAAGGCGACGTTGAAACAGTTGCTCGCGCTGTCGCCGGATTCGGTTTGGGAGTGGATCGATCTCGGCGACATCTGCGTGACGACCAGTTCGTTGGCGGAGGCCGATGCGGCGTTCCGCGGCGCGATGGAAGCCGCGCGCCGCACGGGAGACGAGCGCGATCTGTCGGTGTCGTACAACAAAGTCGGCGATGTGCTGGTGGCGCAGGGCAATCTGCCCGAGGCGCTGAAAAAGTTCCGCGACGGGCATGCGATCAGAGACCGGCTGGCGAAATCCGACCCCGGCAACGTTCAGTGGCAATACAACTTGGGCATCAGCAACGAGCGTATTGGTGATGTCCTCATGGCCCAAGGCGATTTGAGCAGCGCGCTCAAATCCTACCGGGCCAAGCAGGACATCATCGGCCGGCTGGCGAAATCCGACCCCGGCAACGCGGAGTGGCAACGCGATCTGTCGGTGTCGTACGTCAAAGTCGGCGACGTGCTGGTGGCGCAGGGCAATCTGCCCGAGGCGCTGAAAACGTTCCGCGACGGGCTTGCGATTGCCGAGCGGCTGGCGAAGTCGGACCCCAGCAACGCGGGATGGCAGCGCGATCTGTCGGTGGCGTACAACTTTGTCGGAAACGTACAAGTGGCGCAGGGCGACCTTGCAGGCGCGCTGAAATCGTACCGTGACTACTTTATTATTATAGACCGTCTGGCGCGATCCGACCCCGGCAACGCGGGCTGGCAGCGCGATCTGTCTGTGTCGTACAACAAAGTCGGCGACGTGCTGGTGGCACAGGGCAATCTCACCGAGGCGCTGAAAACGTTCCGCGACGGGCTCGCGATTGCCGACCGGCTGGCGAAATCCGACCCCGGCAACGCAGGCTGGCAGCACGATCTGTCGGCGTCGTACGCGAGACTGGCTTCGGTCTATTTGACATCAAGCGATACGGCGCAAGCGCGTGAGGCGCTGGCGACGGGGCGCGCCGTGCTCGCTCCCTTGGTGGAACGATATCCCGAATGGGTCGAATGGCAGCGGCAGCTCGGTTGGTTCGACGAGCAGATCGCTTCGCTGGCTGAATAAGCGGTGAACTGCCGGTTTCCTCACCCTCGTCATCCTGAGGCGCGCCGCCGCGCGTGCTGCGTGAGCGGACGCCGTTACTCCGCCGCGATCTCAAAGCCGATCGGCAGCTTGCCGAGTTCGGCGCGCGCGGTCTCCGCTGCCCGCGCGGGGACTTTGGCGCGGAGCGTGAGACCGCGCTCGGCGTGGCCGGCGGCGATCTCGACGGCGATGCCGGGTAGCGCGGACGCCAGCAGCTCGCGGGCGGCGTCTTCGGCGGCGAGTTCGCGCAGGCGCGGCTTGAAGATCTTGCCGACCGGCGTCATCGGCATCTCGTCGAGCACCACGACCGCACGCGGCCGCGCCGGCGCCTCGGCGACGCCGGCCTGCATATGATCGGCGAGCGCGGCCCGGTCGATCGTCTTGCCCGGCGCCGGCGACACGAACAGGATCGGCGTCTCCCCGGCATAAGGATCCGGCCGCCCGACCGCCGCGGCGAGCGCGACGCCCGGAAAACTCAGCGCCACGTCCTCGATGCTGGCCGGATCGATGTTGTGGCCGCCGCGGATGATGACGTCCTTGACGCGGCCGGTGACATAAATTTCGCCGTCGGCGCCGATGCGGCCGAGATCGCCGCTGCGCAGCCAGCCGTCGTGAAACGTGGCGCCGACTTGCCGCGGGTCGACATAGCCGGAGAACATCTGCGGCCCGCGGGCGAGGATTTCGCCGCTCGGCGTCGAAGGACCGCGATGAATTTTGCCGTCGGCCAACACCGCGATTTCGGCAAACGCGGCGGGGATGCCGCCGGACCCCGGATGCTGGGCGCGATCGTGCGGCGTCTGCGTGATGCCGCCGGCGAATTCGGTCATGCCGTAGAGCTGCCGCACGCAGTCGCCCGGCCAGGCGGCAAGAAAGCGCCGTTCGATCTCCGGCGGGCACACCGACGCGCCGGTCGCGAACCCGCGCAGGTACGAGATGTCCGCGCCGTCGCGCGGAACGGCCGCGGCGGCGGCAAGCCCGGTCGGCACCAGCGCGCCGTGGGTGACGCGCTGTGCTGCGATGATGCGCCAGAAATTCGCCACCACGTCGGGATTGCGGAAACCGCCGGCGGTCGGAATGATCAGCGTGACGCCGGCGCCGAGCGCCGCGAGACTGGTGCAGAACGCGCCGCCGACGTGAAACAGCGGCAAGGCGATGAAATAACGGCCGCCGGTGCGGAAATCGTGCGCGAGCATGGATGCGATCGACGAAGAGACGACGTTGCGGTTCGACAGCGGCACGATCTTCGGCGCGCCGGTGGTGCCGCCGGTCGGCAACAGCGCGACGATGCGGTCGGGATCGGCGCTATCGGTTTCGTTCGGCGCGGCTTCGGGTGTCAGCGTCTCGTCGCCGAACGCGACGCGGCCGTCGAGCGGCAGCGTGACGATGCGCTCGAGTGTTGGCGCCAGTTTCTCCAGGCCTTCGACTTTCTCATAAAGCCCGCCCGGCATGCCGGGCGGCGGCGCGAACAGGATTTTGGCCTTGACCGCATTGACCTGCGCCGCGACCGCCTCGCGCGTGAACAACAGATTGAGCGGCTGGACGGTAGCGGCGCTCATCGCCGTCCAATAGGCGATCGAGGTCGCGGTGCAATTGGGCGCGAACAAAGAGACCACGTCGTTCGGCCCGACGCCGTTCCGGCGCAGCCAGCGCCGCGCCGCGTGCATGAGGCCGAGCATGTCGGCTGCTTTGGTGACGATCGGCGCCGGATCGAGCGCCGTGCGCAAATAAACCAGCGCCTCGGCATCCGGATCGTGCGACAAGCCCCGGCGGATGAACGAGCCGACGTCGGGACATTCCTCGAGCAGCGCGTGCGCCCGCGCGTCCAGCGCCGCGCGCTCCTCTGCCGTGTAAGCGAAAGCCATGGTTTCCCCCCTGTTCGACGGCCCGGTCCGTTGCCGGCTTGCGCGAATGCTCGGCCGGACCGCGCGCAGCGTCAAGCGGGGTGGGTGCAGAATGAGCGGACTTGATCCCACGAGGCCGCCTCGCCAGATGACCAAGAGGCCGCATGACCGGCCGGACGATCGAGGTGAAGGCGAGCCACCTTTCCCTCATCTCGCAGCCCGACGTGATTACGAATTTGATCCTAGAGGCGGCCGGGTAGGGTAGGGCCTATTCCCGATCGCGGCGCTTCGACGGCTTATGGACCGCATCGCCGACGATCTTCGGCAGATCGCGGATCAGCCCGTCGAGCGCGTGCCGTAGTCCGCCAACTTCGTGGACGACGTCATCCACTTTGCGTTCGACCCGGTCGAGACGTGTCTTGATCGCGGCCAGATCGTCGCCGTTGCGGCGGGTCTGTTCGAGAACATGGCGCGTGACCAGCTTCTCGCCCTCGACCTCGCGTTCGAGGACGCCGACGCGGGCTCCAAATTCTTCTCTGGCCACGTCCGAAGGCATCGGGCCTTGTCCCCACCGGCGGCGAGAGGTCAGCACAAGGGGTGGTCAGTAATCCAGTTTCCTGCCGGTGTGGGGCCCATGGCGCCGGCAGTGCGGCAGGTCAGGCTTCCAGCTTTTGCCGTGCCACGGCGGCCCCGGCCGGCAAGCGCACTTCGCTGAACCGCCAGCGCCGAATGTTTCCTTGAGCTTCCAGTCGTCCGCTTTTGACCAAAGCCTCCATGCGCGCGTCGAGCGCGTCCGCCACGCCGCCCGAAATCTGAATGCCGCGATCCTCGAGAACCTGCATCGTGTTGCCGAAGATCCTAGCAACCTTCCGCCAGCGCGCGTCGCAGAAGGAAAGAATCAGCTCATCGAGTTCCGACGCCGCGATCACTTCGCCGCCACCGGCGTCAGCTCGAACACGCGGCCGTACTTGGAGGCTTCGGCGATGTCGCCGCGCTTCAAGGCCAGCCGGACCGTGTCGAGCTTGCGCACTTCCTCCGGAGACAGATAGGGCGACCAAGCCGTATCGTCCTCGATCAACTCGACCGGGACCTCGGCGGCGTATTTGCCCTCATGGATGAATTCTTTTGATTTTCGCGTTGATCTTTCGGTCATCGCCTTCTCCGATTCATGAAATCCGCTGTCCAGCGTTCAGGCGCCGGACGATAGGCGGTCACCAGCATAGCGGGCGTTCCTCCATCTTTCGGCACGCCCCACATGACATGTATCGGTCGGTCATTTCGGTCGCGCTGCAGCACAAGCACTGATGGCTCCTTGCGGGAATCCGGGTAGTCTTCGACCACAACCGCGGTTGCGACGCCGGTCACTGCGTCTTCGGCGACAATATCATCGGCCGCGAGTTCGCGGTATCCGTGCCGAGAGACGATATAATCACCGCGCGCCACGAGCGTTTGGACGCGGCGCAAGGTCTCGCTCATGCTCCTTCGCCCTCACCTCGCGGGCTCCGCGCGCGTGTCTTTAGCCCAAACCTGCGCCCGCTATGCTGTACTTACCTTGCTCCGGCCGGGAAAACTTGTCCATCGCGTGTCGCCGCGTTGCGTCCTGCCGCCCATCCGCCGCCTGTTGACGCGTGAATTGACCGCGCGCGGATTAAGCGCCAATCGCCTCGCACTCGACATCGCGTACCGTCCGCACGTATCACGGGCCTCGCGAAATCACCGTGATCGTAATTCGTAATTCGCTCACCTTGGTGGATCGAACCCGCGGCGAGATGACTGCATTTGTTCATAGGCTTTTCGAAGTGACCCCATTGGTCCTGGATCGTAAAGGTTGTTAAAGTTTACGCCGTTCGGAAGGTTTGGGGGATCATCTTGCCACGCCCATGCATCGCTTAACATCGCGCTTGCGAGCCCGCTAGCACTTTCGAATTGAGCGCCACTTATATTGCATTCTGAAAATTTGGTCAATTTGAACTTCGCAACTGCAAATGAAACATCCGAAAAATTGCATGAATTAAACTCTGCAAGCTCTAAGTCAGTGTTCTGGAAAAGAGCTTGGCTGAAATCAGACCATTGTGCTCTAACTCCATGAAACGTTGCGTAGCGCAAGTCTGCGCGCCAAAACGTCGCCAGGCGGAAATAGCTACCTATAAAGTTTGCGCTCCGGAGGTTGACGAGGGAAAAATCAACTTCTCTAAAGTCTCTTGCTGCGCCAACGATCCCCGCCAAGTTTAATGTAAATTTCGCGGTGCGTTCCCCTTCAACCTGATCTGGGCATTGGTCTCTTAGCCATCCAATGCTGCAAATTGCATCGTACAAATCAGAAAATTCAACCGTCTCATCCATTTCACGTTCAAGCCCCACAAGTCGCCGCCGCTCTCTCTCTTGTTTGTCGTACTCAGCAGACCGCACGCGCGAAAATCCTGCCAGAAGCTTGATTATGAGATTGTAGAAATTGTCAGTATCCGATCGGCCCAGTTCGAGCAGCGTATAGACTCCAGCTTGCCGAACGGCGATCTTGTCGCTGTCAAGCATGTTGGCCGCTCGTGCATATCGGTCGATGTTATGCGCTCGTTCGGCGAGATTGGCTTGGCGAAGTGCGACTTCAACTTGTGCTAGGGCGGCCTTGGCTTGTCGATGAGCTGTCCAAGAACGCCAGCTTGCCAGCGCGAATGCCGCAAATCCGCCGACGATGAGTAGTAGTTGCTGAATAATTTTCGTGCGGTCTAGCCTGATTTCCTTGACGTTATGGGATTTATCAAAGGTTAGTTCAGACCAAAAATCCCAATTCCACATTGAGGCGATTGCCAATAAGATAATGATGAGAAAAATGCCGACGATCAAAATCCAATTGTCGGTTAATAGGAGGACCGCCCTGGCACCTCCAGCATTCGCGCGCTTGCAAAACTCTTTGCATGAAAATCCCATCATGGACTTTATCGTAATCTTTGAATAGGCAAATCCCAAAGCTTAGCTGCACAATGATTGCACGCTATCCCGGCGGGGAAATTTGACAAGGGCGCTGCCGTAATGTTAGTCGCGTTCGAAACGACGTGCTGAAGTGTGGCAAACGGGAAAGACTACTCCGCTGCCTCGACCCGCTTCCGCCGCTTTCCGCCAGCGCCGCTGCCGCGCGCCAGCACCGGCTTGAGAAACGCCCCCGTATAGCTCCGCTTCACGGCGGCGACCTCCTCCGGCGTCCCCGCCGCCACGATCTCCCCGCCGCCGTCGCCACCCTCCGGCCCGAGGTCGATGATCCAGTCGGCGGTTTTCAAAACTTCCAGATTGTGCTCGATCACAACGACCGTGTTGCCGCTTTCGACGAGCTCGTGGAGAACCTCCAACAGCTTCGCCACGTCGTGGAAATGCAGGCCGGTGGTCGGTTCGTCGAGGATATAGAGCGTGCGGCCGGTGGCGCGCTTCGATAACTCCTTGGCGAGTTTGACGCGTTGCGCTTCGCCGCCGGAGAGGGTGGTGGCCTGCTGGCCGACATGGATGTAGTCGAGGCCGACGCGGCGCAAAAGTGTCAGCACGTCGCGCACGCGCGGCACCGCCTTGAAGAACTCCAGCGCTTCCTCGACCGTCATGTCGAGCACGTCGGCGATGGATTTGCCGCGGAACAGCACGTCGAGCGTTTCGCGGTTGTAGCGCTTGCCCTTGCAGACGTCGCAGGTGACGTAGACGTCGGGCAGAAAGTGCATCTCGATCTTGATGACGCCGTCGCCCTGGCAGGCCTCGCAGCGGCCGCCCTTGACGTTGAAGGAGAAGCGGCCCGGCTCGTAGCCGCGCGCCTTGGCCTCGGGGAGGCCCGCAAACCATTCGCGGATCGGGGTGAAGGCGCCGGTATAGGTCGCGGGGTTGCTTCGCGGCGTGCGCCCGATCGGCGACTGGTCGATGTCGATGATCTTGTCGAGGTGCTCGATGCCCTCGATGCGGTCGAACGGGGCGGGGGCTTCGCTGGCGCCATTGAGCCGGCGCGCCAGCGCCTTGTAGAGCGTGTCGATCAGAAGTGTAGACTTGCCGCCGCCGGACACGCCGGTGATACAGGTGAAGAGACCCAGCGGAATTTCGGCCGAAACGTTCTTCAGATTGTTGCCGCGGGCGCCGATCAGTTTCAGCGTGCGGGTCTTGTTGAAGGGCCGCCGCTCCGGGATCGGGATCTCGCGCACGCCGTTGAGATACTGCCCGGTAAGCGAGTTCGGGTTGGCCATGATGTCGGCCGGCGTACCCTCCGCGACGATGCGGCCGCCATGGACGCCGGCGCCGGGGCCGACATCGACGACATAGTCGGCGAGCCGGATGGCGTCCTCGTCGTGCTCGACCACGATCACGGTGTTGCCGAGGTCGCGCAGCCGCTTGAGGGTTTCCAGCAGCCGCGCGTTGTCGCGCTGATGCAGCCCGATCGACGGCTCGTCGAGCACATAGAGGACGCCGGTGAGGCCGGAGCCGATCTGCGAGGCGAGCCGGATGCGCTGGCTCTCGCCGCCGGACAGCGTGCCGGAGGCGCGCGCCAGCGTCAGATAATCGAGCCCGACATCGACCAGAAAATTCAGCCGCTCGCGGATCTCTTTGAGAATGCGGACCGCGATCTCGTTCTGCTTGGCGTTGAGTTTTTCGGGCAACTCGGCGAACCAGCGCGCCGCCGCCCTGACCGACATTTCGGAGACTTCGCCGATATGGCGGCCGCCGATCTTGACGCACAGCGCCTCGGGTTTGAGCCGAAATCCGTGGCAGGCCGCGCACGGCACGTCGGTGAAATAGCGGGCGATCTCCTCGCGCGCCCATTCCGAGTCGGTCTCGCGGTAGCGGCGTTCCAGATTGGTGATGATGCCTTCGAACGGCCGCTTGGTCTCGTAGGCGCGCATGCCGTCGTCGTAGGAGAATTTGATCTCGACGTCGCCGGAGCCGTGCAGGATGGCCTCCTGCGTCTTCTTCGGCAGATCCTTCCATTTGGTGTCGAGCGTGAATTTGTAATGCTTGCCGAGCGCGGCGAGCGTCTGCACGTAATAGGGCGACGACGATTTCGCCCACGGCGCGATCGCGCCCTTGCGCAGCGTGCGCTCCTTGTCGGGAATGACGAGGTCGGCGTCGATGTGCTGCTCGACGCCGAGCCCGCCGCATTTCGGGCAGGCGCCGAACGGATTGTTGAACGAGAACAGCCGCGGCTCGATCTCGGGGATGGTGAAGCCCGACACCGGGCAGGCGAATTTTTCGGAAAAGACGAGGCGCTCGGGGCCGCTCTGGTCGTGGATCTTCGCGACTTTTTTCACACCCTCCCCTGCAGGGGGAGGGTCGGATCGCTGCAAGCGATCCGGGGTGGGGTGTTCTGAATCGCCGCGCACCCCCACCCGGCCCCCACCTGCGGTGGGGGCCGACCTCCCCCCTCCAGGGGGAGGTGGAGAAGGCGCATCCGCGAACTCCGCCACCGCCAAGCCTTCGGCGAGCTTGAGCGCGGTCTCCAGCGAATCGGCGAGCCGTGCGGCGATGTCGCCGCGCACCACGACGCGGTCGACCACCACGTCGATGTCGTGGTTGAATTTCTTGTCGAGCGCCGGCGCGTCGGCGATTTCGTAGAAGGTGCCGTCGATCTTGACGCGCTGGAAGCCGCGCTTCATCCACTCGGCGAGTTCCTTGCGGTACTCGCCCTTCCTGCCGCGCACCACCGGCGCCAAGAGATAAAGCCGCGTGCCTTCGGGCAGCGCGAGAATGCGGTCGACCATCTGCGACACGGTCTGGCTCTCGATCGGCAGCCCGGTCGCCGGCGAATAGGGCACGCCGACGCGCGCCCACAGGAGCCGCATATAGTCGTGGATCTCGGTGACGGTGCCGACGGTCGAGCGCGGATTGCGCGAGGTGGTCTTCTGCTCGATGGAGATGGCCGGCGAGAGGCCGTCGATCTGATCGACGTCCGGCTTCTGCATCATCTCCAGGAACTGGCGGGCGTAGGCGGACAGGCTCTCGACGTAGCGGCGCTGGCCCTCGGCATAGATGGTGTCGAACGCGAGCGAGGATTTGCCGCTGCCGGACAGGCCGGTGAACACCACCAGGCTGTCGCGCGGGATCTCGAGGTCGACGTTCTTGAGGTTATGCTCGCGGGCGCCGCGAATCGCGATGGTGCGGCGGTCATACGCGCGCTGAGCGCGGCGGCCGGGGCTCTTGTCGTCGGCTTTGTCTTTATCCTTGGCGTCGAAGAGATCGTTCATGCAAAGCGGCTTTGCCCTGCCGCCGCGGCAGGTGACCGGTCGCGCACAGTCGATGCGCAGAGATTACGAACATAGGAAGAACGGCACGGCTTTGCCAGGGCGCGGGGCAGGGCGAGGCAGGGCCGTCCCCCGGAAAATGCGGCGGTATCGCGTTTCCCGGGCGCAGCGCGGCGTGCAACGCCGCGCTGCAGAACCGGGATCGTCACAAGTGCCGAGCGCGCGAAGGTCTCAGCGCTGCACCGTTTCACGCTGCAGCGCATCCGGGACACGGCTCAATCACCAGGCGAATTTATAGTCGACGCCGGCGCGGACGATGCTTTCGTTGAGCGAGACGCTGGTGGTGGTGCCGAACGACGGATCGCACGCCGTAGTGCAGGACGCGTTGCCGAAATCGACGAACAGATATTCGATCCGCGCGGTCCAATTCGGCGCAAAGGCACCTTCGACGCCGACGCCGGCGGTCCAGCCGATTTGGGTCGAGCTGCTGAAGGTGCCGCCCTGCAACCCGGCCTGAACATTGCCGAAGGCGGCGCCTATCGTCGTGTAGACGAGCAGGCGATCCCACGCATACCCCATACGGCCGCGCACGGTGGCGAGCCAGTCGCCTTTGGTTTCGCAGGTAGCGACGAAGGTGCAAGCTGCGCCGACGGTGCCGTCGAGATTCGCCCAGTCGGCATCGGCTTCGATGCCGTACACGATCGCGCCGGACTGATAGTTGGCGCCGACGGTGCCGCCGGCCAGGAAGCCATTGGCGGTGAAATCGCCGGTTCCCGATCCCAAGCCGGAATCATACCAATTGCTGGTGCCGAAGGCGTAGCCGCCATTGATGCCGAGATAAAAGCCGGTCCAGTTGTAGACGGTCTCCATCGCCTTGTAATAGACCGGCGGCACTTCCGGCGCCGGGCCCGGCGGCATGTCGGCGGCTGTCGCCTGTGTGACCGCGGCGAACGCGAGTGCCCCGGCGATCAATACAAGCTTCATCCGACACTCCGTACTTCATTCGCGCCGCTGCGCGTTCGCGGCGCCGCACCGTACGCCAATGAAAGAGGCCGGCTTTTGGACCGGCCCCTTTATCGTAGCAATCGAAGTTACCAGCCGAATTTGTAGTTTATGCCCGCGCGGATGACGTTCTCGGTGAGCGACACTGTTGTCGTCGTACCACCGCAGTTCGCGAAGCCGCACGACATGCTGCCTAGATCGACGTAGAGGTATTCAACCTTGGCCGTCCAGTTTGGCGCGAACGCGCCTTCAATGCCGCCGCCGACGGTCCAGCCGATGTTGGAATTGCTCGCGGTTGGCAGGTAGCCTGAGTAGGCGTCAATATCGCCGAACGCCGCACCACCGGTGCCGTAGAACAAAATGCGGTCCCAGGCATAACCCGCGCGGACGCGCGCCGTGCCCAGCCAATCGCTGGAGGTCGCGCAATTGTATGGGGCGCAGGAGGTCACGGTCGTGCTGCCGGAGAGGTTGGCCCAGTCGATATCGCCTTCCAGTCCGACCACGAACGAGCCGAACTGATAATTGCCGCCGACAGTGCCGCCGACAAGAAAGCCACTGGTGCTGAAGCCCCCGGTCGATCCAAACACCGGATCGTTCCAAGTGCTGGTGCCAAAGGCGCCACCGCCGTTGATGCCGAGATAGAACCCGGACCAGTTGTAGTAGGCGGGCTCGGGCGACTTGTAGTAGGCCGGAGCCACCGGCGCGGGGCCGGGAGGCGGCAGGTCGGCCGCGAGCGCCGGCGATACGCTCAACGCAGCGGCAATGGCGAACAATATCCGCTTCATGCAAGTTCCCTCTACGATTTGATCCGCGAAAGCGTCTTTCGCGACCGCAGTCGTCGTTGGTGGTGTCGCCCCGCTTCGCAACGACAAGGGCCGGCATCGAAGCCGGCCCTCGCTTGTTGCTGCGATCGAACGGTACTCGAAAACGCGCGGCAGAGCCGCTCCGCTTCGATCGCAGCGAACGCTGTTACCAGCTGAACTTGTAGTTCACGCCGGCCCGCACGAGGTTTTCGGTCAGCGTCACGGTGTTGCCGGTGCCGCAACCGCCCGCGGTGCAGCTCAGGCCGGCGAAGTCGACATAAAGGTATTCGACCTTGGCGGTCCAGTTCGGCGCGAAGGCCGCCTCGACGCCGGCGCCCGCGGTCCAGCCCGCTTGCGTCGCGCTGTCGAACGGCCCGCCTTGCGCACCGGCCTGCACGTTGCCGAACGCGCCGCCGGCCGTGCCGTAGAACAACACGCGGTCCCACGCATAGCCGGCGCGGCCGCGCACCGTGGCCAGCCACGTGCTCTTCGCTTCGCAGCTGAAAGTCTTGCCGCCACCCGTAGTACCACATGTCGAATTGGTGCCGTCGAGATTGGACCAGTCGCCGTCACCCTCGAGGCCGACCACGAAGTTGCCGAACTGATAGTTGCCGCCAAGCGTGCCGCCGAGCAGGAAGCCGTTGGGGCTCATATTACCAACGCCGGCGGCGGAGCTTGTCGCGGTCCCGAATCCGTAGCCGCCGTTGAGACCGATATAGATGCCGGACCAGGTGAAGATCGGCACCGGGGCGGGCACATAGGTTGCGGGTGCCCGCGGCGGCGGCGCCATGGGCGGGGGCAGGTCGGCGGCCAGCGCTTGACCCCCGGCGGCGAGCGCAAGCGCTCCAGCAAACACAAAACGTTTCATCCGACACTCCTTTTGCACCTGCGACGCCGCAGTGTTTTTGGCAGCTTGTTCTTGGCAGCCTTGTTCGTGGTCAGCGTCACGCTTTTACAATTCCCATCATCCCCGACATCCCCGCCTGCCCAGGCCAATAAGTACCTGATCGGGCATGTAAAAGATGTTACCGAAAAGCAACATCCGGTTACTTTCCACAGCTTGGTTAACCTTACCGTAACATCGCCTGTTTACCGCGCGAGTCGCGAATTTCCATGATTTATATCAACAACCTCCGCCCCTCGATGACGGCGATATTACACCTTTGCTTGCAATTTGGGCTGTTGCATTTTACCTTAGAACAAAATAAGAACATTGCTTTCGAGCGCCCCGACCCCACGCCGAACGGCGAAAGCTGAGGGTCCAAAGTGACCGGAAAAAGGAAATAGACCGGCGAAAGTCTGTCGGCGAAAGTCTGCTGGGGAAAAGGTCGCAGGGCCGTGTCGGAGGCTGGTGCCGCGGGAGTGTCCGGCACTAGGCTCTGCCGGGAGAGCAGGGCGGCGGCCGGCGTGGTGGGCGCGACGCTTTGCTGCCGGGCGCGACGCTTTGCGCCCGCGCGGCTGCGTGGCGCGCCTATGTTCGAATCGCGCGCGTGTCTTTGGAGAGTGTGACTTCGGAGGTTGTCATGGCGGGAAGCGTCAACAAAGTGATTCTGATCGGCAATCTGGGCGCCGATCCGGAAGTCCGTCGCACCCAGGACGGGCGGCCGATCGTCAATCTGCGGCTGGCGACCTCGGAAAACTGGCGCGACAAGGCGACCGGCGAGCGCAAGGAAAAGACCGAGTGGCACCGCGTCGTCATCTTCAATGAGAATCTGTGCAAGGTCGCGGAGCAATATCTGAAAAAGGGCTCGAAGGTTTACATCGAAGGCCAGTTGCAGACGCGCAAGTGGCAGGACCAGTCGGGCCAGGAACGCTACTCGACCGAGGTGGTGTTGCAGAATTTCCGCGGCGAGCTGACGCTGCTCGACCGCCCGGGCGGCGCCGGCGGCGCGGGCGGAACGGGCGGCGGCGAGTTCGGCGGCGACGATGCCGGCGACTTCGGCTCGCCGGGACCCTCGCGCAAGGTCGCCGCGGCGGGCGCCGGCGGGCGCGGCGGTGGTCCGCGCGGCGACATGGACGACGAGATTCCATTTTAGTTTAAGATCGTCATTGCGAGGAGCGCAACGACCCGGCGCCGCGATCCTGCTCACCCTTGCGATCATGGACGAGCGCTGATGGAATTCATCTACCTCTTCAAGCTCATTCATTTCATCGGCGCCTCGGTGCTGTTCGGCACCGGGATCGGCATCGCCTTCTTCATGCTGATGGCGCATCGCACCGGCCATGCCGGTGTCATCGCCGTGACCGCGCGCTTCGTGGTCATCGCGGACTTCATTTTCATCGCGACGGCGGTCGTACTGCAGCCGCTCAGCGGCTGGGCGCTCGTCGACACCATCGGCTTGTCGTGGTTCGACGAGCCGTGGCTGTTATGGTCGCTCGGGCTTTACGTGCTGGTCGGGCTGTGCTGGCTGCCGGTGGTTTTCATCCAGATGCGCATGCGCGATCTGGCCCAGGAGGCCGCCGTCAACGCGCAGCCGCTGCCGCCGCAATATTATCGCCTGTTCCGCATCTGGTTCTGGCTCGGCTGGCCGGCCTTTTTGGGTGTGCTCGGTATTTTTGTACTGATGATCTGGCAGCCGCGGCCGTTCTGATACGTTTTTTTGCCGTCTGAATCCGCCGTCGGAAGCGCCATCGCATTCCATGCGGACGTCCATGTGCGCAAAAATTGTAATATATGTTTGACTGCCGCAATGGTAGAATAATGATCTTTAAGCGATATCGGCGAACGATTGCGATCAACCAGGAGGTTCAAACATGTGCATGCACTGTCGCCAGCTGGCGCCGAACCGTCGCAGGTTTCTCTCGCTCGCAGCAGCGGGCATCGCCGCGTCCGCGGCTTTCGGCGGCGGCCGCGCCTTTGCCGCCGACACCGCGGCCGCGGCGACCGTCACGGAGGGGCAGCAAAGTGTGCCCGCCGACGAGGCGTTGGCGCGGCTCAAGGCCGGCAACGCGAAATATGTCGAAGCCCCCAACGTCTGCGCGATCAATCTGTTGGCGCTGGCGAAGCAGCGCGAGCAGGTGGCGCCGAAGCAAAAGCCCTTTGCCGCCATCCTGACCTGTGCGGACAGCCGCGTGCCGCCCGAACTGGTGTTCGGCGGTTTCGGCCTCGGCGAACTGTTCGTCGCCCGCAACGCCGGCAATATCGCCGACACCGCGACGATCGGCACCATCGAATACGGCGTCGAGCATCTCGGCGTGCGCCTCGTCGTCGTGCTCGGTCACCAGAACTGCGGCGCGGTCGGGGCGGCATGCGACATCGTCGGCAAGCACGCCACGTTCCCGGGCGCGATCGGCCCGATGCTCGGCGCCATCGTGCCGTCCGCGCTCGCCGTCCGCGGCAAGCCGGGCGATTTCGTCGACAACACCGTTCGCGAAAACGCCATGCGAACCGCAGTCCAGATCGCGACCGTCAGCGAGATCGTCGCTCACTTCATTCACGATTACGGCGTCGCCGTTCTGCCGGCGCGTTACGACCTCTATAGCGGCAAGGTCGACTTTTTGTTGGAGCGATAAGACACGCCGGCAGGCGCAGGCTGTGCGCTCAGCCGGCGAGGGGGAGATCGTTCTGCTGCACTTTGCTGTGCCCGGCTAATTCCACCAGCGCCGAGCCCGCCAGCACGTAAGTGAGGCACTGCGGCACCGGCTGAAAACCGTTGCGCTGATAAAATCGCTGCGCCGCCGGATTGTCGGCACGCACGGTGAGTTCGACGATCGGGCTGCCGACTTCGTGCGCCAGCGCCGCCACGCGCGCGACCAGCGCGTCGGCGATGCCGCGGGCGCGGTAGGCCGGCTCGACAAACAGATCCTGCAGAAACATCACCGGACCGTTCCAGCCCGTGACGGTGCGCTGGCTGCAGGTCGCCATGCCGATCACGGTATCGGAGATCTCGGCGACGAAGGCGGTGAAGCCGGCATGCGGTCCAAAACCGTCGCGCAGCCAGTCGGCTTCGCTCGCGCGTACCACGTGCAGACCGTCCTCGCCGGCCGCAAGCGCGCGCTTGAGCCGCATCAGCGCGGGAATGTCCAACGGCAGCGCCGCGCGGACGCGGCATTTGGGCTGCTGCACCGGGATGGTTTGACGCTGCTGCATCGACGCTGCGCGGCTCACGCCCTGACGTCGATCTTGCTGCCGGTCTTGCTGACGATCTTGCCGGTGGAACTCGCCGGCGTCGCCACACTCGAGCCTTGGGCGTCGATGTCGCTGAGCGACGCCGTGCGGTGGCCGCCATGCTTGTGCTGGCCGACCGTCTGCATCGACTGCTGGCTCGTCGTTTGGATGCCGGCGGCGGACATCGCGGCGGTTGCCATCGGATGTTCTCCTGCGTGCTCCTCGCGGGTGCGAGTCAAGTGAAGCAAAGGTAAGGAATTGTGGTTAATGAAGGCTTAGCGCGTGCGTTTCCCGGGCGCAGCGCAGCACGCAGTGATGCGCTGCAGAACCGGGACCTTCGGAAACTCCGTGTTTGCAACGATCCCGGATCAGCAGTGCATCACCATAGCGCGTCGAAGACGCGCGTAACCGCGCTGACGGTGCTGCACTGCATCCGGGAAACTAACGCCTATGCGGGTCAGCCGGACAGGACGGCGCGGATACCGTCGACGACGTATTGCACGGCGAGCGCGGCCAACAGGACGCCGAACAGGCGCGACACCACGACATTGCCGGTGGTGCCGAGAAGGCGGCTGATGCGCGCCGCCAAAAGGAACGTCGCGAAGCACGCCGTCGCCACCAGCGCCACCACCGCGATCAACAGACCGACGAGCACAAGATTGCCGTCGGCGCGCCCGGCGAGCAGCACGGTTGCGGTGATGGCGCCGGGGCCGGCGAGCAGCGGTATGGCCAGCGGAAAGGCGGCGATATTGCGTACGTGCTCTTCGACGGCTTCTTCGGCGGCCTGGCCCTCCCGGCGCATGCGCACGCCGAACAGCATCTCGAAAGCGATCGAGAACAACAGCAGCCCGCCGGCGATGCGGAACGCCGGGATCGAGATGCCGAGCGCATCGATCAGCCGGTCGCCGATGAGTGCGGCGCCGACCAGGATCGCGCCCGCGATCAGTGCCGCGCGCGCCGCCACCTGGCGCCGGTACGCCTGGGACAGGCCGTGGGTGATGCCGATGAAGGTCGGCACCAGGCCGATCGGATCGACCACGACGAGCAGCGTGACCAATGCGGAAATGAGAAAATCACGCGCCATGTTTCCGCCCCGGGTCCGCCCCGCGTCAGCGTGACCCGCCGAAGTCCGCGCCGCCGCTTGCCGGGATAGATTGCAAACGCGCCGCGGTCAAAGCGAGGTGGCGGGGCTCAAGGCATTGGCTGCCTCAGCCGCAGCCAATTGCAAGGGCCATTTTCAAGGGCGCCGTCATGACGATTTTCGAAGCCCTCGCGGCGGGCCCGTTCCGCCCGTACAAGCCATTGAAATACCGTATTAAAATCATATGTATGGGACGGCGTTTCGGGTGGCTTTGCGGGCCCGGATCGGCTATGCAAATCGCAACAAAACACCGCCAGATTCGTTCAGGACTTCGCCTTGGCAGACCAGGAAAATCCCCCGCCGTCCGAGGACGGCGCCTCCGACATTCGCCCGGTTTCGATCACCGAGGAGATGAAGAAGAGCTACCTCGATTACGCCATGAGCGTGATCGTGGCGCGCGCGCTGCCGGACGCGCGCGACGGCCTCAAGCCGGTGCACCGGCGCATCCTCTATTCGATGCACGAGAACGGCTACGAGTGGAACAAGCCGTACCGCAAATCGGCCCGCGTCGTCGGCGACGTCATCGGTAAATATCACCCGCACGGCGACCAGGCGGTGTACGACGCGCTGGTGCGCATGGCGCAGGATTTCTCCATGCGCCTGCCGCTGATCGACGGGCAGGGCAATTTCGGCTCGGTCGACGGCGATGCGCCGGCGGCCATGCGCTACACCGAAGTGCGGCTGGAACGGGTGGCCGGTTCGCTGGTCGAGGACCTCGACAAGGACACCGTCGACTTCCAGGCCAACTACGACAATTCCGAGCGCGAGCCGGTGGTGATGCCGGCGCGCTTTCCCAATCTTCTGGTCAACGGCGCCGGCGGCATCGCGGTCGGCATGGCGACCAACATCCCGCCGCACAATCTCGGCGAGGTGATCGACGCCTGCATCGCGCTGATCGACAATCCGGCGCTGTCGATCGAGGATCTCATCGCCATCGTGCCGGGTCCGGATTTTCCGACCGGCGGCATCATCCTCGGCCGCGCCGGCATCCGCGCCGCCTATCATCTCGGCCGCGGCGCCATCGTCATGCGCGGCAAGGTCGAGTTCGAGGCGCTGCGCGGCGACCGCGAGGCCATCATCGTCAGCGAGATTCCCTATCAGGTGAACAAGGCCCACCTCGTCGAGCGCATCGGGGAATTGGTGCGCGACAAGAAGATCGAGGGCATCTCGGCGCTGCGCGACGAAAGCGACCGCGACGGCTACCGCGTGGTGATCGAGATGCGCCGCGACGCGGTGCCGGACGTAGTGCTCAACCAGCTCTACCGCTTCACGGCGCTGCAATCGTCGTTCGGCGCCAACATGGTGGCGCTCGACGGCGGCCGGCCGCTGGTGATGAACCTCAAGGACCTGCTCACCTCGTTCATCGCGTTCCGCGAGGAGGTGGTCTATCGGCGCACCAAGCATCTGCTCGGCAAGGCGCGCGACCGCGCCCATATCCTGGTCGGGCTCGCCATCGCGGTGGCCAATATCGACGAGGTGATCCGCTTGATCCGCGCCGCCAAGGACGCCAACGAGGCGCGCGAGCAATTGATGGCGCGCGACTGGCCGGCGCGCGACGTCGCCACCATGGTCACGTTGATCGACGATCCGCGCCACGTGGTTTCGCCGGAAGGCACGACGCGGCTGTCGGCCGAGCAGGCCAAGGCCATTCTCGATCTGCGGCTGCAGCGGCTGACCGCGCTCGGTCGCGACGAGATCCAGGCCGAGCTCGACAAGCTCGCGACCGAGATCGCCGAGTATCTCGAAATCCTGCGCTCGCGCGCGCGCATCCAAAGGATCGTCAAGGACGAGCTCGCCGCCATCAAGAACGAGTTCGCCACGCCTCGCCGTACCGTGATCATCGATCAGGAAGGCGAGATGGAAGACGAGGATCTGATCCAGCGCGAGGACATGGTCGTCACCGTGTCGCACGCCGGCTACGTCAAGCGCGTGCCGCTCTCGACCTACCGGGCGCAACGGCGCGGCGGCAAGGGCCGCGCCGGCATGCAGACGCGCGAGGAGGATTTCGTCACCCGGCTGTTCGTCGCTTCGACCCATGCGCCGGTGTTGTTCTTCTCCTCGCGCGGCAAGGCTTACAAGGAGAAGGTCTGGCGGCTGCCGCAGGCGGCGCCGCAGGGGCGCGGCAAGGCCTTGATCAATATTCTGCCGCTGGAGCAGGGCGAGGCCATCACCACCATCATGCCGCTGCCGGAGGATGAAAAGAGCTGGGACAAGCTCGACGTCATGTTCGCGACGACGCGCGGCACGGTGCGGCGGAACAAGCTGTCGGATTTCTCCGACGTGCGGCGCTCCGGCATCATCGCCATGAAGCTCGACGAGGGCGACGCCATCGTCGACGTGCAGATCTGCACCGAGAACGACGACGTGCTGCTCACGTCCGCCGCCGGCCAATGCATCCGCTTCGCCGTCAACGACGTGCGGGTGTTCCAGGGCCGCACCTCGATGGGGGTGCGCGGCATCACGCTCGCTGACGGCGACAAGCTCATTTCGCTGGCGATCCTGCGTCACGTCGAGGCGAGCGCCGACGAACGTGTGGCCTATCTCAAGCGCGCCAACGCGGTGCGGCGCGGCGGCAACGGAGAGGCCGAGGACAATGGCGCGGCCGCGGACGGCGAGGAAGCCGAGGGCGCGATCGAGCTCGGCGAGCAGCGTTACGTGGTCATGTCCGAGGCCGAGCAGTTCGTGCTGACGATCTCCGAAAAAGGTTTTGGCAAGCGCACCTCGTCCTACGAATACCGCACCACCAACCGCGGCGGCAAAGGCATCGTCGCCATGGCGGTCACGGAGCGGAACGGCCGGCTGGTCGCCTCGTTCCCGGTGGAAGAGAGCGACGAAATCATGCTGGTCACCGACGGCGGCCAATTGATCCGCTGCCCCGTCAACGGCATCCGCATCGCCGGGCGCTCGACGCAAGGCGTCATCGTGTTCTCGACCGCGGAAGGCGAGAAGGTGGCGTCGGTCGAACGGATTTCGGAGGAGGGCGACGAAGGCGGGGAATAACCCCGTCGTCGTTGCACGCCAGCGAAGCAAATCGCAGCTCTCTGTCTTCTGATTTCGTTTGTTTGGTTATTTTTTTATGCACGCCGGCATCGGAATCCAGCATGGGTCGCGACGTTTTTGTGCTGCTTTTTTTATGACCTGCGGCCAATTTTTGCAACGCGATGCCTTGCGAAATTCGACGTTGAGACCGGTGCGTTGGGGGCCGCAAACGCGCTTGCTTTTCTTCAGCAATTGCGCGTCGAGCGTTACCAAAAAAGCTGTTTGATTGGTACTTTGCTACCCGCGACGAGATATGCCGCTGGCTGTGACCTAAATCACACAGAAATCACGCATCAAATCTGATAAGGCTTATTTGTTGATCACGCGGCCAAACGGGGGAATCAGTGATGGTGCGGATTTTGTTGATCGCGGCTTTCGGGGCGTCGGCGGTATTTGGTTCCGCAAACGCCGCCGACTTGCCGATGCCTGAGCCTGTCTACAAAGCGCCGCCCACGCCGGTTTACAGCTGGACCGGCTGCTATGTCGGCGGCGGCGGCGGTTATGGGATGTGGAACCAGGATAGCTTTGTCACGACGGGCGGCGTGCCTTTGACTGTATCGGAAACGGGTGGCGGCGCGGGCTGGTTCGGCCAAGGTCAGGCCGGCTGCGATTACCAGTTCACCGCGCCGATCTTGAACGTGACCGCCGTCGTCGGCGCGTTCGGCGACTACGAGGCCGGCAGCCTCACAGGCAACGCGTCGACTATTCCAGGGCTGGTCGGCAACGAGCGCGAATCCGCCTCCTGGGCGGCCGGCGCCCGTCTAGGTGCTCTGGTCTCGCCGCGCGTTCTCGCCTATTTCGACGGCGGCTGGTCGCAGGCTCGCTACGACGGACTCAACTATAACATCGCACTTCCGAGCGGCGGGGCTTCAGGCATAAGCTTGGCAGCTCAAACCTATAACGGCTGGTTCCTCGGCAGCGGTTTCGAATATGCGTTTGATTGGCTGCCGGTCCGCGGCCTGTTCCTCAAGACGGAATATCGCTACGGGCAGTATGGCCGCGCGAGCGTCCCGTTGACCGGTTTCCCGGCTGCCGCCGGCAGCGTTGCGCTCGACTCGCTGAAATCCACCCAGATGGTTTCGACCGAACTGGTCTGGCGCTTCAATTGGTGGGGCTACTGATCGATCGCGGATCGTAGGGCAGGCCCGGGACGCAAATCCCGGGCCTTTTTGTCGCGGGGAGTGGCCCCGCGTGAGTGATGCGGGTACCGTGCCGGCCGCATGACGCCTGCGAGGTATTGTGGTATCGACACCTATGACCAAACATCACGATCATACCCACGCCCCCGCCGACTCCGCCGACCGCTGGAAGCACGACGGCGTGCGCGTCATCCCCGGCAGTGAGCTCGACCCCAACGTGCCCTCGACGCCGGGTATGGACCGCAAGGCGGCGATCAACTTCGCCCGCGTCGGCGCGCAGAAGCTGTGGGCGGGCACCGTGACCATCAAGCCGGACGCCAAGACCGGCGCGCATCATCACGGGCATCTGGAAAGCATCATCTATGTGGTGCGCGGCAAGGCGCGCATGCGCTGGGGCGAGCATCTGCAGTTCGTCGCCGAAGCGGGTCCCGGCGATTTCATCTTCGTGCCGCCCTACGTGCCGCATCAGGAGATCAATGCCTCACCGGACGAAATTCTGGAGTGCGTGCTGGTGCGCAGCGACGGCGAGGCGATCGCCATCAATCTCGATATCGAACCGGTCGAGAAGCCGCAGACCGTGCTGTGGGTCGATCCGATCCACCGGGATGGCGGCGTGAAGAAATAACGGTAAGATCGCTACCCGGCGAACCCGCCGTCATCCAAAAATTTCCGCTCCGCCGCCGTCGTGTCGCGGCCGAGCGTGCGGTTGCGATGGGGAAACCGCCCGAAGGTCGCGATGATGTCGCGATGCTCGCGCGCGTAACGCAATTGTCCCTGATCGCCGAGCGCCGCATTGAGCGCGACGCAGCGGTCCTGATCGGCCAAAGTTTCCGAATGCATGAAGGGCAGATAGAAAAGCGGCCGCAGCGTCGCGTCGGTCGCTGCGTCGAAGCCGCGAGCGATCGCGCGGTCGGCGACGGCGCGCGCCAGCGCATCGGTCGCGAACGCCCGCGCGGTGCCGCGGAACATGTTGCGGGGAAACTGGTCGAGCAGAATGAGGAGGGCAAGCGCCCCTTCCGCCGTGTCCTCGAAGGCCGCGCGTTCGCCGCGCGCCGCCGCCTCGTGCAGCGCCAGAAACCGCGACGTGATCAAGCGGTCGAAATCGCCGTCCGGCGTGAACCACCGGTCGGGCCCGGCTTCGCGCCAGAACGCAACGACCTCGGCCGGGGTGAAGTTGTCCATGGACCGTTCCGTTTGCACCAGCTCAGAAGCAAAGATTCGTCACGACGTTGCCGCGTTTGTCTTTGAGGACGAGCGGACATTTCAGGCGCGCGAGCGCCGCCTTGGCGTCTTCATTGCCCAGTGCCGCGGCCCGTTCGTAGTAGGCCTTGGCGGCGGCCGTATCCTGCGGTCCGCCGCGGCCTTGTTCGGCGAACGAGCCCAGCCAATCCAGGGCCTCGGGATGGTTTTGCGCCGCGGCCTTTTCGAACAGCGCCCGCGCGCCGGCCTCGTCCTTCGGGCCGCCGCTACCCTCCGCCATCATCACGCCGAGCTGATACTGCGCTTCGGCGGAATTTGTTTCCACCGCCTTGGCCAGCAAGGCGCGCGCCTCGGCCGGATCCGACGGCGCGCCGCCGCTGGCGGTCAGGGCGGCCAATTTGGTGGCGCCCAAGGGGTTGCCGGCCTCGGCGGCGCGCGCGAACAGGCTCCGCGCTTGGTCGAGGTCCTTGGCGACGCCCGATCCGGTCGACAGCAAAGTGCCGAGTTCGATCATGGCTGCCGTGCTGCCCTTGTCCGCCGCCTTGCGATACGCAGCGACGGCGTCCGGCCACTGTTGTTCGGCGGCATAGGCGCGGCCAAGCTCGAACAGCGCCCGGCGCGCCGCCGTCGACGCTCGCTTGCAAAACTTGATCGCGGTTGCGATGTCGGACGGTGCGATCGTGGCGGTGCCCTTGATCTCCGGCGGTTTGTCGGGATCGGTCGGGTCTGCGGCAATCCGGTCGCACAGCAGGAGGTCGGCCGATTGAGCCTGCGCCGACCAACAATCAGAAGGGATCATCAGCGCGAACAGGCCGATGCCGAGCGCGTAGGCGACCGCAATTGCGGCAGACCGTCGGATCATGATTCAGATATCGCTCCGCGCCGACCTTAGAGCCGGCGAGCGCCCACCCGCAAGCGCGGGATCGGGAGGGAACGACGGGTCGTCGTATGACCGCCTTTGTCACCTTGGCGAATGCTACGCGGCCATGATGTCGGCGTCTCCATCCCCCGAAACGCGGTGGGGCGTATGCGGCTTCGCGCTTGCGGATCGGCGCGACAATTCGTCCGAACCAAGCGCCCGGTTGATTTGCTCGAGCCCCGCCGCCTGCTCGTGGTTGGCCGCGGCGATGCCGGAGACGATGCCCGCGACCTTTTTGATCGATTCGACGATCTCGCCGAGCGAACTGCCGGCCGAGTTGACCAGGGCTACACCCTCCCGCACCTGGCCGGAACTGTTGCTGATCAGAGTCTTGATGTCCTTGGCCGCCTGCGAGGAGCGCTGTGCCAGATCGCGGACTTCGGTGGCGACAACGGCAAAGCCGCGGCCGGCTTCGCCGGCCCGCGCCGCCTCGACGGCGGCGTTGAGCGCGAGCAGATTGGTCTGCCGCGCGATCTCGTCGATGACGGCGATGATGTCGGCGATCTTGTGCGAGGAGTCAGCGATGCGCGACATCGCCTCGACCGCCTGCGCGACGACGAGGCCGCCGCGGTCCGCCACCGCGCAGGTCGAAGCGGCGACCTGATCGGCCTCCGTCGCATTGGCGGCATTCTGTTTCACGGACTCGGAGATTCCCTCCATCGCCCGCATTCGCTCCCTGTTCGCGCGTGCCCGCTCGTCGACCGCGCGCGCCTGATCTTGTTCGCGCAGACGATGCGCAGTTTCAACCTGGGCAGCCGCCGCGAGCGCGTCGGCACGGCTTTTTTCGGCGGTTTGGCGATTGCTCTCCGCGCGTGCGGCTTCCGCCTGAACCGCGCGGAATGTCTTTTCCAGCGTCACGGCCAGCCAGATGAGCGCGCTCGCCTCGAGCACCAGGATGATCGCGTGGAGGGCCAGCCGGAAAAAATCGGAACCGCCAGGATAGACCAGCGCCGGCAGCAGAAAATTCAACACGGTGTGGTGTACCGCAACGGTCGCGGCGGCGGCGGCGATGACTTTCCAGTCGCAGCTCGCCACCAAGAGCGCCAGGGCCGCGAAATAGTACATGTGCATGTCGACTTGCATGCTCTGTTCGCTGAACACAGCGACCAGGATCGAGATCAGCGCCATCAGCGCGACGCCTGCGACGATGCGCGACTGACTGCCGTCGCGGTCCCGATAGGCGGCCGCCTGGGCGGCGCCTGCGATCGCCAATGCCGTTGCGACCGGGTACAGCAGCGACGCGCCGTACGTCCAGCACGCGGCGGCGATCAGGACGGGCTGCAGCCAGATTGTTGCGAGAATGAGCCTGCGCGCTTTGCTCCGCAGGTTTTGAAGATCGAAAATAGCATCAGGCATTTTGGGCCCTCGTCGCGGCTGGCCGGCAACCGCCGACTGCAAGTGGATTGAGAAGGAAGAGTGCGCCCGCGGCGCGAAGGCGCGCGCCAAGTCCGGGACGACGGGATTGGACGATAAGGACGAAGCCATAGGCCCCGCCGTTGAGCACATCGCCGGCGCTGGCGGCAGCCGCGAAAGCGCGTGACGCCGACCACCATGGAGGGAATACGGCGGCGATACCCCCGGCGTCGTTCGGCGCCGCGGCGCTGATGCTTCCGGCTAAGCCGGCGACGCCGATGATAAGCCAAAGCAACAGCGAAAACGCACGAAGCACCCCGGCACGCTCCGACATCGTTCGATATCAACACAAACTTGATGAAATTAAGCGGTAAAGAAATAACGAACGGTAAATTATACGCGCTTGCTCCGGGATTCGGCCGGTGGGCTCGCCAATTTATCCGGCGCGGATGTAACATTCAGAAAATTCGGTACCAACGAGGCGGATCGATCGCGCATGGACCAGTCAGCTTCTTCCAACGACCTTCTGTTCGAGACCCGCGACGGCATCGGCAAGGTCACCTTCAATCGCCCGCAGGCCCGCAATGCCTTCACGTTCGAGATGTACGAGGGGCTGGCGCAAATCTGCGCCGAGGCCGATCGCGACCGCTCGATCAAGGTGCTGGTGTTGCGCGGCGCCGGCGACAAGGCGTTCGCCGCCGGCACCGACATCAACCAGTTCCGCGCCTTCACGACGCCCGAACAGGCGATCGAATACGAGGCGCGGCTCGATCGCGTGCTGACGAAGATCGAGCAATGCCGGGTGCCGACCATCGCCGCGATCAGCGGGGCCTGCACCGGCGGCGGCGCCAGCATTGCGGCATGCTGCGATCTGCGCATCGGCACCAAGACCGCGAAAATCGGCTTTCCGATCGCGCGTACGCTCGGCAATTGCCTGTCGATGGCGAATTTGAACCGGCTCAACGCGCTCCTCGGACCGGCGCGGGTGAAGGACATCATCTTCACCGCCCGGCTCCTGGGCGCCGAGGAGGCCGCCGCCGCCGGTCTGCTCAACGAGGTGGTCGAGGACATGGCGGCGCTGGAGCGGCGGGCCGACGAACTCGCGGCGCTCATCGCCAGCCACGCGCCGCTCACGCTCGCCGCCACCAAACAAGCGCTGTTGCGGCTGCAGCGGCCGATCGAGCGCGACGAGGACAAGGATTTGATCCTGATGTGCTACATGAGCCGCGATTTCCGCGAAGGCCTGGACGCGTTTCTCACTAAGCGCGCGCCGCGCTGGACGGGGGAGTAGGCGGCGGGAAGCGAGCGCCAAGCCGGCGCCAAGCCGGCGTCACGCCACCCGCGCATGACAGCATTGTCATTCCGGGGCCGTGGTCGCCGCCTAGACTCGCGGTATGTTTGATACTTCTCGTTTCAAGGAGCGATCATGATACGCGCCCTCGCTGTTCTCGCCGGTCTGACGATGGTGGCCGGGGTCGCCGTGCAGGCGGCGCCCGCGCCGATCCGGATCGGCATCACGACCATTCTCAGCGGGCCGATGGCCGATCGCGGCCAGTCGGAGCAATATGGCGCGCAGCTTGCGCTCGATAGCATCAATGAGGCCGGCGGCGTGCTCGGTCGGCCGGTCGAGGCCTACTATGCCGATAATGCCTGCAATCCCGAGATCGGCGTGCCGGCGGCGAAGCGGCTGATCGAAGAGGAGCACGTTGCCGTGCTGATCGGAGCGCTGTGCACGCCGGTGACCCACGCCATCATGCCGCTCGTCGCGCAAGCCAAGGTGCCGCTCGTGATCGCGACCTCGGCCGGGCAGGATTTCGTCGACGCCTCCGGCGTCGGCGGCAACGATTATCTGTTCAAGACCATCCCCTCGGAAGTCGACGTCGCCCGCGCCTTGATGCGCTTCCTGACGGCGCAAAACGTGAAGGCCGTCGCGATCGTCGCCGGGTCCGACCCTTTCCCGCACGCCAACGCCGTCGCCATGGCGACGGCGGCGCAGGATGCCGGCATCCGCGTCACCGGTGAGGAAACGCTCGACAAGACCACGACCGATTTCGGCGCCGTGATCGACAAGCTCGAGGCCGGCGCGCCGGACCGCGTTGTCGCGATCCTCGGCCCCTACACGGGCGCTTTCTTCAAGGCCTACGAGGCGTCGGGTTGGAACGTGCCGCTGACCGGCCGGATCGATTTTGCCGCGGCGTTCGGCGCGGTGTCGCCGCAGTTCAAAAACTCCGCCGCGTTGGCGGCCATGACCGGCATCACCGTGTTTACGGCCGACCAGCAGACGCCGGGCGTCCAGGAATTCGTCGCCGCGTACCGCGCCCATTACGGCCTCGCGCCGACCCAGCGCTCGTTCTTCGTCTACGAAGCGACCCTTTTGGTCGCCGACGCCATCCGCCGCGCCGGCTCCGACACTCCCGCCGCCATCCATGAGGCGCTCAAGACAACGACCATGCCGTCGCGCCTCGGCGGCACCTACGCGCCGGACGCGCATAACCATGCGCATACGCCGATGCAGATTTTGGGGCTGCGCGAGGGCCGGCCGACGGTGATTGCGACGGAATGAGCGGAGCGGGGTGGCGCCCCGGTTTAGTCATCCAGGTGCAAAGGCCGCGGTCTTAACGGGCTTCAGCCGCCGGGAATGAACGCCGCAGCGGTTTGCGCTACTGCCCGCGCCGCGCGGCGTTGGCGAAGCGCTTGGCCTCTTCCGCCGCGCGGAACAGCGCCTTTGCCTTGTTGATGCACTCCTGCTGCTCGGCGTCCGGGTCCGAGTCGGCGACGATGCCGGCGCCGGCCTGGACGTACATGACGCCGTCCTTGATCAGCGCGGTGCGCAGAACGATGCAGGTGTCCATGTCGGCGCCGGCGGAAAAGTAGCCGACGCAGCCGGCATAGAGCGCGCGCTTTTCCTTCTCCAGTTCGTCGATGATCTGCATCGCGCGCACTTTCGGCGCGCCGGAGACGGTGCCGGCGGGGAATCCGGCGGCGAGCGCGTCGAGCGGATCGCAATCCGCGCGCAGCTTGCCTTCGACATTGGAGACGATGTGCATTACCTGGCTGTAGCGCTCGATATAAAACTGATCGGTGACGGTGACGGTGCCGATTTCGGCGACGCGGCCGACATCGTTGCGGCCGAGATCGAGCAGCATCAGATGCTCGGCGCGTTCCTTGGGGTCGGCGAGCAGTTCTTCCTCGAGCGCCTTGTCCTCGTGCGGCGTCGCGCCGCGTCGCCGCGTGCCGGCGATCGGGCGGATGGTGACGGTGCCGTCGCTCGCCTTGACCAAAATTTCCGGGCTCGAGCCCGCGACCGCGAAAGCGCCGAAGTCGAGGAAAAACAAATACGGCGAGGGATTGACCCGCCGCAGCGCGCGATAGAGTGCGAACGGGGAGAGCGAAAACGGCGCCTCGAAGCGCTGCGACAGCACGACCTGAAAGATATCGCCGGCGGCGATGTACTCCTTGGCGGAGAGCACCATGCGCTTGTAGTCGTCCGGCGTCGTGTTGGAGCGCGGCGCGACAACCCCCACGCCTCCCTCCCCCGCAAGCGGGGGAGGGTAGGGAGGGGGTTCATCGTCCGCGGCCGCCTTGCCGAGCGGGCGGTCGAGCGCGTCGACGACGGCGGACAGACGTTCGGCGGCGCGTGCGAGCGCCGCCTTGGCGCTCACGCCGGGCTGCGGCCGCACCGGCGTCACCACCGTGATCATGTCCTCCACCGCGTCGAACGCGACGACGATGGTCGGACGGATCAGGATCGCATCGGGAATGCCGATCGGGTCCGGACCCGGCTCCCCGAGCGTATCCTCCATCAGCCGCACCATGTCGTAGCCGAGATAGCCGAATACGCCGGCCGCCATCGGCGGCAAACCGTCCGGCAGCGCGATGCGGCTTTCGGCGATGAAGGCCCGCATCGCTTCGAGCGGCGCCTGCGGCGTCGGCGTGAAGGCGTCGGGATCGCTGTGCGGCGCGCGATTGATCGCGGCGCGCCGCCCGACGGCGCGGAAGATGAGGTCGGGCTCGAGCCCGATGATCGAATAACGCCCGCGCACTTCGCCGCCTTCGACCGATTCGAGCAAAAAGCTCATCGCCGCGCCGCCGGCGCGCGCGCCGGCGATTTTCAGAAACGCGGAGACCGGCGTTTCGAGGTCGGCGACGAGCGTCGTCCATACCACCTGCGGCTCGCCGGCGGCGTAGCGCTTGGCGAACACCGCCTCCGAAGGCTCGATGTGCATCGACTACTCGGTATCCGCCGGCGCGCCGCCGCTTACCGCCTGCGCCAGCGCCGCTTGATTGAGGCTGGTGCCGAGATCGTCTTCGAGCGCGGCCACGTATTCGGCGAACACGTCGTCGGCGATCTGGCGCCCCACCAGCTCGTCGAGCCGCTTGGCGTCCGGCGAATTGGCGTCGAGGGCCGGCGTGGTCACGTCGGTGACGCGGAACACGATCCATTCGTCCGGCTTGTTGCCGGCGCTGCCGAAACCGTCCTTGGCGGTGCGAAAAACCGCCTCGATCGCTCGCGGCGACAGCGTTGCCGGCTGGCCGCGCTTGAGCTTGTCGGCGGTGGCAACGGTGAGGCCATCGGCCTTGGCGAGCGCGTCGAGCGCGGTGCCTGCCTTGAGCTTGTCGACGAGGTCGGCCGCCTTGGTCTGCAGCCGTTTCGCGACCTCATCCTGGCGCCAGCCTTGTTCGACCTGGCTCTTGACCTCGTCGAGGGTGCGGTCGCGCGTGGGCGAGACGCTCGCGACGTCGTACCAGATGTAGCCGCCGTCGGCCGCGACGGGATCGTTGTCGACGCCGACATCGGAGGCGAAGGCGGCGCTGATCACGTCGCCGCCATGGGGAAAGTCGGCGACGAGCTTGCCGTTCGGATCGCGGCCGGAGCGGTCGACGGCCGCAAGGGTGACGACCGGCACCTTGAACTTGGCCGCCGCCTGTTCGAGCGAGGCGCCGCCGCCGCGCTCGTCCTCGATCTTGTCGTGCAGGCTGCGCACGTCGGCCTTGGCGCGCTCGAGCGCGATCTCGTTGCGGATCTGCGGCGCGGCTTCGGCGAGCGTCTTGGTCTCGCCGGGCTCGATCTTGGGCACGGTGACGATGACGGTGCCGAACCGGCCTTTGACCGGCGCGCTGACTTCGCCCTCCTTGAGCGCGAAGGCGGCATCGCCGACGGCCGGATCGACCAGGCCGGACTTCGTCACGGTGCCGAGATCGATGTCCTGCTGCTTCAGTCCGCGCTCGGCGGCGAGCGCGGCAAAGCTGAGGCCGTTTTTGAGGCTCGTTTCGGCGGCTTCGGCGTCCGCCACGTTTGGAAACACGATCTCCTCGACGTGGCGCCGCTCCGGCGTGCCGTACTTGTCGGGATGCGCGTCGTAGACCGCCTTGACGTCCGCCTCGGAGATTTCCATCCATTTCGCCAAGGCTTCCGGCGTCAGCTGGACGGTGACGATCTTGCGGTATTCCGGCGCGCGGAACAGGAATTTGTGCGCCTCGAAATATTTCTTCACTTCTTCGTCGCTCGGCTGCGGAATATCGCCCGCCTGGGCCGCACCGAGCGTAACGTAAGCGATTGTACGCTCCTGGTTCTGGAACGTATTGATGGCGTCGAGCCACGCCGTCGGCACCGGAATAGCGGCCGACAGCGAGTCGCCGATGGCCCGGCGCAGCATCACCTGCCGCTGCTCGGCGACGAAGCGCTGCTCGGTGTAGCCGGCGCTGCGCAAGAGCTGCTCGAACTGGATGCGGTCGAACTGGCCGGCCGAGTTTTGGAATGTCTTGTCGCCGGTGATGCGCTTGACGATCTCGGCATCGGGGATAGCAAGCCGCATCTGGCGCGCCCGCTGATCGAGCGCGGCTTCGGCCACCATCTCGCTCAGCACCCGCCGGTCGAGGCCGATCGCCTTGGCCTGCTCCGCCGTGATCGGCCGGCCGGCCTGGCGGCCGAGCTGCTGCATGCGGTCGTTGTAGGCTTGCCGGAACGCCTCGATCGAGATTTCGGTGCCGCCGACCTTGGCGAGCGTCGAGCGGCCGAAGCCGCGGAAAATGTCGTTGATGCCCCAGACCGCGAAGCTCGCGGCGAGGAGGCCCATGACCACGGTCATGACCGTGCGGCCGAGCCAATTGGCGGAGGCGTTGCGGATACCTCGAAGCATTCGTTTCCAACGTTGGAGTGTGATGCCGGCCGCAACGGCCGGACGGAAGCCGCGCATCATAAAGATCGCGGTGCGGCCCCGCAACCGACGGGCTTTCCGGGCAAAACGCCGCTTTTCGGGGTGGAAGCGGTCTGCTAACGCCTTGTTGTCGCAGCCGTCCGAGATTGAACCCAAAAACATATCGAGCCGACAATGACAACGCGCCGCCCGCTGGTCGCCGGCAATTGGAAGATGAACGGCCTCGAGCGTTCAGCCGCCGAATTGGAGAAGATCATCGCCGGATCGCGAACGCTGCCTGCCGTCGATCTGATGGTGTGCCCCCCGGCGACGTTGATCGCGCGCTTTGCCGACTTGGCGGCCGGATCGCCGGTCGCGATCGGCGGCCAGGACTGCCACGCGCAGCCCGCGGGCGCCTTTACCGGCGACATCTCGGCCGAGATGCTCGAGGATGCCGGCGCGAGCGCCGTCATCGTCGGCCATTCCGAACGCCGCCAGTATCACGGCGAGACCGACGCGGCCGTGGGCGCCAAGGCCGTCGCGGCGGCCCGTGCCGGCCTTCTCGCCATCGTCTGCGTCGGCGAGACCCGCGCCGAGCGCGAAGCCGGGCGCGCAATGGCCGTGGTCGGGGCGCAGGTGGACGGCTCGGTGCCGGATCACGGCGATATCGTCATCGCCTACGAGCCCATCTGGGCGATCGGGACCGGCCTGACGCCGACAGCCGGCGACGTCGCCGAGATGCACCGGCATATCCGCGCGCGGCTTGGCGCGCGCTTCGGCGCGGCCGGGCAGGGGGTGCGCATCCTTTATGGCGGCTCGGTCAAGCCGGCGAACGCCAAGGAACTCCTAGCGGTCGCCGACGTCGATGGCGCGCTGGTCGGCGGCGCGAGCCTCGTGGCCGCGGAGTTCCTGGCGATTGCAAGTGTTTATCGTTAGGTCTTACGACGGCCGTCAAGGATAAGCCCGCAAAGATCGGCCAAAGATATCGCCCATGGAAAACCTGCGGCGGATCGGGTAGAGACGGCCGCCGTCTCCTCCTATATGGGGACGTGACGGGCCGCAGACGCCGTTCCGATCCGCAGCCGCAAACGGATAACTCTCGATGCTGACTGTCATTATCGTCATCCACCTCATGCTCGTCCTCGGCATCATCGCGGTCGTGCTGTTGCAGAAATCCGAGGGCGGCGGTCTCGTCAGCTCGTCCTCTGGCTTCATGACCGGCCGCGGCACAGCCAACGTGCTCACCCGCACGACCGCGCTGCTGGCAGTGGGATTTTTCATCACCAGCCTGGCGTTGTCGTGGCTCGCCGGCATGGGCCGCAAGCCGACGTCCATCATCAATACCGGCGGCGCACCGGTGACCCAGGAAGCGCCGGCTGGCCCCGGCGCACCGCTGAGCCACAGCGGCCGCGGCGTGCTCGACCAGTTGGGCGGCGCGCCGGCGGCCAATGCGCCGGCACCGGCGCCAAGCGGGCCGCAGGTGCCGCAGTCGAAGTAGCCGAGCAGCCCAAGGCGAACTTGCCCGCAGCGGGGCTTGCCCGGCACGGATTGTCGACCCACTTTCGTTCCAGCGTGAGGATTGCGACGTAACGGATTGCCGTTACGCCGCTTTCGAGTGGCTTTGGCCGAGCGCGCGGCAGCCATTCACGAAAATCGCTCGTCGAATCGAGCAAGCCGCGCTAGAGGTTAGGTCCCATGGCGCGGTACATTTTTATCACCGGCGGCGTGGTCTCCTCCCTCGGCAAGGGTCTCGCTTCGGCGGCGCTCGGCGCGCTGCTGCAGGCGCGCGGCTACAAGGTGCGTCTGCGCAAGCTCGATCCCTATCTCAACGTCGATCCGGGGACGATGTCGCCCTACCAGCACGGCGAGGTGTTCGTCACCGACGACGGCGCGGAAACCGACCTCGACCTCGGCCATTACGAGCGCTTCACCGGCCGCCCGGCGACGCGGTCGGACAACATCACCACCGGCCGCATCTACCAGGAAATCCTCACCAAGGAGCGGCGCGGCGACTATCTCGGCGCCACCATCCAGGTCATTCCCCACGTCACCAATGCCATCAAGGATTTCATCCGCGACGGCAACGAGGGGTTCGATTTCGTGCTGGTCGAGATCGGCGGCACGGTCGGCGACATCGAGGGGCTGCCGTTCTTCGAGGCGATTCGTCAGTTCGGCAACGATCTGCCGCGTAACCACGCGGTGTACATCCATTTGACGCTGATGCCGTTCATCCCGTCGGCCGGCGAGCTCAAGACCAAGCCGACCCAGCACTCGGTGCGCGAGCTGCGCGCCATCGGCATTCAGCCCGATATTCTGCTCTGCCGCACCGACCGGCCGATCCCGGAGAGCGAGCGGCGCAAGCTCGCTTTGTTCTGCAATGTCCGCGAAAGCGCGGTGATCGAAGCGCGCGACGCCGACAACATCTACGCCGTCCCGGAGGCCTATCATGCCGGCGGCCTCGACGACGAAGTGCTCGCCGCGTTCGGCGTCGAGTTTCCGCCGGCGCCCGATCTCAGTATCTGGCACGGCATCAACGCGCGCATCCGCAATCCGGAAGGCGACGTCACCATCGCCATCGTCGGCAAATATACCGGCATGAAGGACGCCTATAAATCGCTGATCGAGGCGCTCTCGCACGGCGGCATCGCCAACAAGGTCAAGGTCAAGCTCGACTGGATCGAGAGCGAGGTGTTCGAGAACGAGGACCCGGCGCCGTTTCTCGAACACGTCGACGGCATTCTGGTGCCCGGCGGCTTCGGCCAGCGCGGCGCCGAAGGAAAGATCCGCGCCGCCAGGTTCGCGCGCGAGCACGACGTGCCGTATTTCGGCATCTGCTTCGGCATGCAGATGGCCGTGATCGAGGCGGCGCGGAACCTGTGCGGCATCGAAGCGGCGAACTCGACCGAGTTCGGCCCGACCACCGAGCCGATCGTCGGCTTGATGACCGAATGGATGAAGGGCAACGAATTGCAGACGCGCGGCTCCGGCGGCGATCTCGGCGGCACCATGCGGCTCGGCGCCTATCCCGCCATCCTGCAGCGCGGCAGCCGCGTCGCCGAGATTTACGGCGCGCTCGAGATTTCCGAGCGCCACCGCCACCGCTACGAAGTCAACACCGCCTACAAGGACCGGCTCGCCCAGCACGGCATGCGTTTCTCCGGCATGTCGCCGGACGGGCTCCTCCCGGAAATCATCGAATACGTCAATCATCCGTGGTTCATCGGCGTGCAGTTCCACCCCGAGCTCAAATCGCGCCCGTTCGCGCCGCACCCGCTGTTCGCTTCCTTCATCGGCGCGGCGGTGGAGCAGAGCCGGCTGGTGTGATACAAACCACGCGGCATTGGGGCTGGGACGGAGAGCAAACATCCGTCGGAGATTTTCGATGAGTGGCCCGACGCTTTACGACGACGACATTCTGTTGTGGTCCGAACAGCAGGCGGCGGCGATCCGCAAGCTCGGCGCGACCGCGCGCAATCTTCCGAACGAACTCGATATCGAGAATGTCGCCGAGGAGATCGAGAGCGTGGGGCGATCTGAACTTGCGGCGGTCAAAAGCTACCTTCGACTGATTCTGTCGCATCTGACAAAGCTCGCCGTCGAAGCAAATTCGCAAGCTGCGGCGCATTGGCGTATCGAAATCGCCGGCTTCCATTCCGACATGATGGATCGATATGCGCCTTCGATGCGGCAACGCATCGATTTGGAAGACATCTGGCGTTCAACGCGTGAACGATTGATGCTGACCGATGACGTCGCACGGCGGCAGCGGATCGTTGATCTCCCGGAACACTGCCCGTTCAGCATTGACGATTTCATCGCCGAACGCATCGACAGCTTGGCCTTGCTGGAGCGCCTGCGTGCCGGCGCGATACGCGGTGGTTGACCCACCCCGCCGCGGCCGTCATGGTCGCCCGCGATGAAGCCGATGCCGCCGAAGCCGAACCAAGTCGTCGCCGTGGGAAAAGTGCGCTTCGGCAACGAGCTGCCGCTCGCGCTGATCGCGGGGCCGTGCCAGCTCGAGAGCCGCGACCACGCCTTCGAGATGGCGGCGGCGCTCAAGGACATTACGGCGCGGCTCGGCGCCGGCTTCGTCTACAAAACCTCGTTCGACAAGGCGAACCGCACCTCGGCGCGGAGCGCCCGCGGGCTAGGCCTCGCAAAATCGCTGCCGATCTTGGCGGAGTTGCGCGAAGCGCTCGGCGTGCCGGTCTTGACCGACGTCCATGACGCGACCCAGTGCGCGCACGTGGCGGAGGCCGTGGACGTGCTGCAGATCCCGGCGTTCCTGTGCCGGCAGACCGATCTGCTCGTCGCCGCCGCCGAGACCGGCCGCGTCGTCAACGTCAAAAAGGGCCAGTTTCTGGCGCCGTGGGACATGGCCAATGTGGTGGAAAAGATCACCGGCGCCGGCAATTCCAACGTGCTCGTCACCGAGCGCGGGGTGTCGTTCGGCTACAATACCTTGGTCTCGGACATGCGGGCCCTGCCGATCCTGGCACGCACCGGCGCGCCAGTGATCTTCGATGCCACCCATTCGGTGCAGCAGCCGGGCGGGCAGGGCACTTCCTCGGGCGGCGAACGCGAGTTCGTCCCGGTGTTGGCGCGCGCGGCGGTCGCCGTGGGCGTCGCCGGCGTCTTCATCGAAACGCATCAGGATCCCGATCACGCGCCGTCCGATGGGCCGAACATGTTGCCGCTCAAGGCGATGGAGCCGCTTCTTCGGCGTTTGATGGAGTTCGACGCTTTGGCGAAAAAGGCGGACAACGCCGCCACCAAGTAGCTGGCCAAGGCTGCGGCAAAGCCGTAGGCGCCGAACCTCTTGTCGGTCAGCGCGAAAAACACCATCATTAATGTTCAACGGCCAGGGGTGCCGTGCGCCGCCGAAAGCGTACGGCTGAGATCACACCCGTCGAACCTGTCTGGGTCATACCAGCGAAGGGAGCCGCGTTGTGAGCAACACTATTCCCGTCATCCGTCATTGCCCGCGCGTCGCCATCATTGGCGCCGGCGTGATCGGCCTTGGCATCGCCTGGCGGCTCGCCGCGTGTGCGAAGGTGACGGTATTCGATCGCGGCCAGGCGGGGATGGGCGCAAGCCATGCCGCCGCCGGCATGCTGGCGGCCTGCTGCGAAGCCGAGCCCGGCGAGGAAGCCTTGATCGCGCTCGGCCGCGACAGCCAGGCGCGCTGGCCGGCGTTCGCTGCGGAGCTGTCAGCGGCGAGCGGCATCGATGTCGAGTTGCGGGAGGAGGGCACGCTGGTGCTCGCCTTGACCGCGGACGATCAGGCCGAGATCGCGCACCGGCTGGAGTTTCAGCGCCGGCTCGATCTGCCGCTGGAATGGCTGTCGGCCGCGGCGGCGCGCTCGCGCGAACCGCATCTTGCGGGAAAAACTGCCGGCGCGCTGTTCTCGCCGCAGGATCATCAGGTGGACAACCGCAAGCTCGCACAGGCGCTGCGCGTCGCCGCCGAAGCGGCCGGCATTGTCATCCACGAGCATTGCCCGGTGCGGGAGATTCTTTCCCAGGGCGGCCGCGCGACGGGCGTCGTGCTCGAGGACGGCACGGTCGCCGCGGCGGATATCGTGGTGCTGGCCGCCGGCGCCTGGTCGCGCGGTATTGCCGGGCTGCCGGCGGACCGGCGTCCGCCGGTGCGGCCGATCAAGGGGCAGATGCTGGCGCTGCGGATGGATCCGCGGGCGCCGCTGTTGCGCCACGTGCTGTGGGCGCCGGGCGCGTACCTGGTACCGCGGCGCGACGGCCGTCTCATCGTCGGCGCGACCGTCGAGGAGCGCGGCTTCGACGACACCATCACCGCCGGCGGCGTGCTCGCCTTGCTCGACGCCGCCTGGCGCGCGGTGCCGGCGGTCGAGGAACTGCCGATCGACGAGATTTGGGTCGGCCATCGCCCCGGCAGCCGCGACGACGCCCCGATCCTCGGACCCGGCCCGCTCGACAATCTGTTCTACGCCACCGGCCATCATCGCAACGGCATTTTGCTGACGCCGGTGACGGCCGACGCCATGGCGCGCCTGATCCTCGACGACGTCATCGATCCGGCGATCGCGCCGTTCGGCCTGGAGCGCTTTTTTCCGGCGCGGGCGGCGGAGTGACGCTTTTCTGATTGGAGAGAGCCGGTGGAACACGCATCGATTAAGATCAACGGCCAAAGCGAGAAGCTCGAAGCGGCGACGCTCGAAGTTTTGCTCGCGGAAAAGGCGGTCGACACCGCCCAGCGCGGCATCGCGGTGGCCTTGAACGGCGCCGTGGTGCCGCGCGCGGCCTGGCCGGCGACGCCGTTGCGGCCGGGCGACCGCGTCGAAATCGTCCGCGCGCGCCAGGGCGGCTGAGCCAAAAGCAAGGGAACAAAAAATGTCGGATCCGCTGATCATCGCCGGCCAGAAATTCTCATCGCGGCTGTTTCTCGGCACCGCCGGCTACCCCAACCGCCAGATCATGCTCGACGCCGTCGCCGCGAGCGGGGCGGAGATGGTGACCGCCTCGATCCGCCGCATCAGCCTTGCCGGTGACGACGAGAGCCTGGTCGATTTGCTCGCCGGCCGCGTGCGCTTTCTTCCCAACACCGCCGGCTGCCAGACCGCGCACGACGCCGTCCTCACCGCCGAATTGGCGCGCGAGGCGCTCGACACCAACTGGATCAAGCTCGAAGTGATCGGCGACCGCGAACTGCTTTATCCCGACGTGGAAGAGCTTGTTCGCGCCACGGCGATCCTGGTCGGCAAGGGTTTTGTCGTGCTGCCGTACTGCACCGAAGATCCGGTGACCTGCCGGAAACTCGCCGACGCCGGCGCCGCCGCGGTGATGCCGCTCGGCTCGCCGATCGGCTCGGGCCTCGGCATCTCCAACCCGCATCTGATCGAGCTCGTCTGCGCGCGCTCGCCCGTGCCGGTCGTGCTCGACGCCGGCCTCGGCACCGCCTCCGACGCCGCGCTCGCCATGGAGCTCGGCTGCGCCGCCGTCCTCATCAACACCGCGGTGTCGAAGGCGCGCGACCCGGTGATGATGGCGCAGAGCATGCGCTCAGCCGTCGAAGCCGGCCGGCTGTCGCGCCGCGCCGGCCGCATTGCCGAGCGTCGCCACGCCGAACCGTCGAGCCCGCAATTCGGGCTGGTGGGGACGTGAGGTGAGCCCTCATAGGCGTTAGGTTTAAGTACGTTTCCCGGGCGCAGCGCAGCACGCAGTGATGCGTTGCAGAACCGGGACCTTCGGAAACTCCGTGTTTGCGACGATGCCGGATCAGCAGTGCATCACTTCGTGCTGCACTGCATCCGGGAAACACGCTTTACCTAACGCCTATAAGGCGAGCCCCCTCACCCCATCGGCTGACCCACCTCGTCGACCTTCACCGCGCGCATGCGCTCGTTGTAATTGCCGACATTGAGGCCGCAGACCTCGAAGCGGGGGAGATAGCCCATCAGAAAGCCGTTGGCGCCCATGCGGTAGAGCGCGCCGACGTCGCCGGCGATCAGCGCGTTGCGCTCCTCTTCGGTGAGGTCGAGCGGCGCGAGCGCCGTGGCCGGATCGGCCTTCATGGCCGCGCGGAAGGCGTGGTCGCGCAAAACTTCGCGGCAGAGATGATTGACGGCGTAGATCGACATGGCGCGGCTCCCATTGGGTTTGTTTGTTCGTTCGTTGGTCTGTGGCTCGAATTTTCTATGGCTCGAATTTGCTGCCCCCCGCGCCGTCTGCCAAGCGGGCGGGCACAGCGGGGATCGGTCACGCGCTCAAGCCGCCGTCCACCATGAGCAGGCTGCCGGTGGTGAAGCTCGAGGCGTCGGAGGCGAGATAGAGGACGGAGCGGGCGATCTCCTCGGCGCGGGCGTGGCGCTTGAGCGGGATGATGTCGTTGAAGAACGCCGTCGCGTCGCGGCCGAGCGCGCCGCTCAGATGCTGCTCGACATTGAGCTGAAAGTCGTTGTCGACCGGCCCGGGGTGGATGGTGTTGACGCGGATGTTGCGCGCGGCGGCCTCCTTGGCGAGCACCCGCATCAGGCCGACCTGGGCGTGCTTGGCGGTGATGTAGGCGCAGGCGCCGGGATCGCCTTTGACGCCGACGATGCTCGAGGTGATGACGATCGAGCCGCCGTCGTTCATCACCGGCAGCGCGTGCTTGGCGGCGAGGAACGCGCCTTTGACGTGCACGGCGATCACCGAATCGAACACCTCTTCCGGGAAGTCGGTGACGGGCGCCACCGTGCCGAAATTGCCGGCATTGCTGAACAGGACGTCGATCTTGCCGAACCGACCGACGGTCGCGGCGATGCAGGCCTTGACCTCATCGGACTTGGTCACGTCGGCGGCGCAGGTGGCGAGGTTGCCCGCAACGCCGCCGTCGATGGCGCCGCTGGCCCGCTGCAGCGCGGCTTCGCTCAGATCGGTGAGCATCACCTTGGCGCCCTCCGCCAACAGGAGCTTGGCCGCGGCAAGCCCGATGCTGCCCGCCCCGCCCGTGATCACGCAAACCTTGTCCTGCATCTGCTGCGGCATGTGTTCCCCCGTTTCGGCACCGGAACCTAACGGCCGAAACGTCGCGGCGCAATTTCCAAAACCGCGATGGCCGCACGGATTTGCCGATGCCTAGCGATCGGCTAGCGTGCGATGGTAGAGAGCGACCGCGGCGCACGAGGGCATTTTCTCTCGACCGCCGCGCGAAGAAACGGCACAGCGCCGAGTGGCAAGGGAGTGAACGCACACCATGACCGACAATGCATTGCAGGGCAGGCTCACGCGCCTCTTCGACCGCACGGAGATTTTCGACCTGGTGCGGTTCGAGCGGCTGTGTCGCGACCAGCGCGACTTCGCCGGCATGGTGGGGTGCTACGTTGCCAACGCCCCGGTGCGCACCACCTGGTTCGACGGCACGGTCGAGGATTTCGCCGAGGCTTCGCGCCAGAAGATGACGTCGGGAAGCCAGGCCAAGCATTGGATCATGCCGGCGCGGCTCGACATCAAGGACGACCGCGCGCTGGTCGAAAGTCCGGCCTGCATCTTCGATCGGCTGACGTTCGACGGCATCGAATTCGATACGTTTCAATATTGCCGCTTCGTCTCGCGCGTCATCCGGACCGGCGCCGGCTGGAAGCTCGGCTCGTTCGAGGGCATCTATCAGCGCGACCAGATGCAGACCGTCGACCCGCGCGACCCGCTGCCCGTGGACTGGGAGGTCATCAAGACGCTGCGGCCGTCCTACAAGTTCATCGGCTTTACGCAGTATAAGCGCGGCTACAAAGTCAATCCGGAACTGCTCGGCGACGACCGGCCCGATCTCCTCGAGGCGTTCTATGCGCGCGAGCAGAAATGGCTGGAGACGGGGCGCTAGCCGGCTCGCGTCGGTGCGGCTGGCGCGGCTTTGCGTCCGCCGCCATCGCCGCGTGGTCGTCAAGGTCTAACGGCGCACGCAACTCCCGTTCCGCCTGCGCCAGCATCGTCATCAAAGCCTCCATGCGCGTTGCGCCGAGCCGGGCTTCCAGCGCGCGATAAACGCGCTCGGAATGTACGCCGACGGTGTCGACAATCGATCGGCCGCGCGCGGTGAGCGAAATCAGCGCCGCGCGCAAATCGTTCGGGTCGGCGCGGCGGCGAATGATTTTCCGCCGTTCCAGGTCGCGCAGGATCCGGGTCAAGCTCGGCGCGAGCAGGAACGTCGCGTTCGCGAGACCGGTCACGTCGGTCTCGCCATGTGACGTGAGCGCGCGCAGCACGCGCCATTGTTGTTCCGTCAGACCGGCCGCGTGCAACGATGGGCGAAAGTGCTGCATCACCATTTCGCGCGCGCGCAAGAGCGCCATCGGCAGCGAACGGGAGAATGGGCGCAGTTGCCTGCCGGCGCGTGACGAAGGCGAAGGGTCATCGGCCGCGTCGTGCGAGGCCTCGCCTTGATCGTGCTTGGATGCCATCGGCGCGGCCGCCCTCGCTCCGTCCTCGATACGATCGATGGCGGCGCTGGTCCCAGTTGTCAATCGCGCGTGCTTTAAGCGAGATGATTTGATCATGATCGCTGGGCCACTGCCCAACGAGGCGAGAGAGGAACGCGCATGTTCCTTACTTGCCGATTTTCGGAATTTTGTGCGTGTCGTAGGCGATGGCGACGTTTTTGGTCTCCATGTAGAACTCGAACGAATAGTCGCCGCCGTCGCGGCCGATGCCCGACATCTTCACGCCGCCGAACGGCGTCGGCAGGTGGCGGACGTTTTCCGAATTCACCCAGATCATGCCGGCTTCGAGATCGCGCGCGACGCGATGGGCGCGGCCGACGTCCGACGTCCACAGATACGCGGCGAGACCGTAGCGGACGTCGTTGGCGATGCGCACCGCATCCGCTTCGTCGTCGAATAGGATCATGGTCAGCGCCGGTCCGAAAATCTCTTCCTGCGCGATGCGCATGGTGTTGACGGCGCCGGTGTAGAGCGTGGGCGCGACGTAATTGCCGGCGCCGCCCATCGCCCGTTCGCCGCCGACGGCGACCGTCGCCCCTTCGCGGCGCGCCAAAGCGGGATAGCTGAGAACCTTTTCGGCGTGGCGGGGATGAATGAGCGGGCCGATCTCGGTCGCCGGATCGAGCGGATGGCCGACTTTGATCGCGGCGACCCGTGCCGCCGCTTTCGCCGCGAACGCTTCGTAGATCGAACGCTGCACCAGCGCCCGCGAGGACGACGTGCAGCGCTCGCCATTGAGCGAGTAGATCATGAACAGCGCAGCATCGAGCGCACGGTCCTGGTCGGCGTCGCCGAACACGATGACGGGGTTCTTGCCGCCGAGCTCGAAATGCACGCGCTTCAACGTCGCGGCGCCTTGGCTCATGATCGCAGCGCCCGTCACCGTCTCGCCGACGAAGGCGATCGCCTTGAGCGCGGGATGTTCGGTCAGGCTCTTGCCGGCGGTCTCGCCGAGGCCGTGCACGAGATTGACGACGCCGGCCGGCCCGCCGGCGCGGCGGATTTCCGCATCCATGATTTCGGCGAGGATGACGGCGCTCAGCGGGCTCCATTCGGCCGGCTTGTGCACCACCGTGCAGCCGGCCGCCAAGGCCGGCGCGATCTTCCACGTCGAGAGCATGAACGGCGTGTTCCACGGCGTGATCACGCCGACAGCACCGATCGGCTGGCGCAGCGAATAATTGATGTGGTCGGCGTCAGGCATCGAGCGGCCGTCGCCGGCGCCCGGCGCGCGATCGGCATAGAAGCGAAAATTCTCCGCGCCGCGCAGCGCCGCCTTGGCCATGTAGCGGATCGGCTGGCCGGTGTCGGAGGATTCCACGAGCGCGATCTCATCAGCGCGCGCCTCGATGGCGTCGGCGATCGCGTGCAGGATGGCGCGGCGCTTGGCGCCGGACACGTTGCGCCAGGTCGCGAACGCTTTCGCCGCGGCTCGCGCGGCGCGATCGACGTCGGCGGCCTCTCCGGAGGCGACCATGCTCTGCTTGGCATTGGTCGTCGGATCGAGCGTCTCGAACGTCGCGCCGGACAACGAGGCGACCGGCTCGCCGGCGATGAAATGCGGCGTGACGGCACCGGTGAAGCGCCGCATGTGCGCTTGCGCGCGTTCCCGATTGGCGGCGAAATCCGCGAGGCTCGACATCCCGGCGTTTCCTCGTGTTGCGGCGATGGTTCTGAGCGCCATTGTTGCCGCGGGCGCGGCTCGGCGCAATCTTGTCCGGTAGAGGGGGTGCCCACCTGGTTGCGCTATTGATTAACATGTGTATTATTTGTGGGCAAGCACACGGCGACGCAACTCGAGCATGCCGGCGGGGAGGGCGAGACCGGAAGCAGCAGCAAATCGACAAGTTTTGCCAGCCGTCGACGGGCTGCGCCCTGGGTTTCAGTTCGCGCCGATTGTTAGATCGACGGTTGCAAGACGGCGAGCGCCGCGGTGTAGGGAAGTCGGGATCGCGCTTTGCTTCGTGGTTGGTTCGCGATTGCACTTTGCTTCCAAGCTGGTTATTGCCGGCCGCCGAACGTGGCAACGACTGGCGCGAACGCGGAGCCGTTCAGGCTGCATTGGTTCGCGGGTTCAATGTTGACGGGCAAGTCCGTCGTACAAGGGGAAAGGAAACGCACGATGAGGAAGACCGGATTGCATGTGAGCCGCCGCCAGGTGGTCAAGGGCGTGGCGGCGACGGGCCTGATGGCGAGCGCGATCGCCCGTCCGGCATTCGCCGCGCCGGCGACCGTCAAGATCGGCCTGGTGCAGCCGAAGACCGGCCCGCTCGCTTTGTTCTCGCAGGAAATGGACTGGGCGGTCGCGCAGGCCAAGAAGTTCACCGGCGATTCCATCACCATCAACGGCACCAAGCATCCGCTGGAATTCGTGGTGAAGGACAGCCAGTCCAACCCGAACCGCGCGTCCGAGGTGACGCAGGAACTGATCCTCAAGGACAAGGTTCACATCGTCTCCACCTTCGCCACGCCGGAAACCGTCAATCCGGTGTCCGACCAGTGCGAGCTCAACGGCGTGCCCTGCGTCTCCAACGACGATCCGCTGGAGCCGTATTTCTTCGGCCGCAAGGGCGACCCGAAGAAGGGCTTCGACTGGACCTACAACTTCTTCTTCAGCGCCGGCACCCTGATCAAGACCAACATGTCGGCCTGGAAGCGCGTGAAGACCAACATGAAGCTCGGCGTGCTGTGGCCGAACGACGACGACGGCCGCGCCTTCTCCCACGTCATGCCGCCGGCGATCAAAGAGGGCGGCTTCGAACTGGTCGATCCGGGCCGCTTCGATCTGCCCGCCAACGACTTCACGCCGGAAATCGCCAAGTTCAAGGCGGAGAACGCCGAGGTGGTGTTCGGCGTCATGCCCGGGCCCGACTTCACCATCTTCTGGAATCAGGCGGCGCAGCAGGGCTTCAAGCCGCTGGCGCTCACCGCCGGCAAGGTCGGCGAATTCCCCCAGGGCGTCTACCCTTACGGCAAGCGCGCGGAGAACTTCCTCACCGAAATCTGGTGGTCGAAGTATCACCCGTATTCTTCGAGCCTGACCGGGCAGAGCTCGCACGATCTCGCGGACACTTACGAGAAGGACGCCAATCAGCAGGCGTCCATGGCGCTCGGCTTCCGCCATTCGCTGATCGAGGTGGCGATGGCGGCGCTCAAGGGCGCGCAGAAGCTCGACGATCCGGCGTCGATCCGCGATTCGCTGCGCGACACCGCCTACAAGACCATCGTCGGCCCGGTCAATTTCAAGACCGGCCCGTTCCCGAACTGCAGCGAGACCTCACTCGTTGCCGGCCAGTGGCGCAAGGGCGCCAAGTGGCCGCTCGAACTCGTCATCATCGACAATGCCACCGCGCCGAACGTGCCGGTCAACGGCACGGCCGAGCCGATGACCTATTGATTGCGTTTTGTCGGTACGCGTGAGAGACGTTCGCAATGCTTGAACTTGCGTCGCTCTCACGCGCCTTCGGCGGCCTCCTCGTGATCGACCGGGTCGACTTCAAGGTCGACCCCGGCGAGGTTGTCGGTATTCTCGGGCCGAACGGCGCCGGCAAGACCACGCTGTTCAATCTGATCGGCGGCGTGATGCCGCCGTCGGGCGGCCGCGTGCTGTTCGACGGCCGCGACATCACGGCGATGAAGCCGTGGCACCGCTGCCGCCTCGGCATCGGCCGCACTTACCAGGTGCCGCGGCCGTTCACCCATATGAGCACGTTCGAAAACGTCCTCGCCGCCGCCGTGCACGGCGGCAACATGCCGGTCGCGCGCGCGAAGACCGAAGCGCTGGCGGTGCTCGACCGGGTCGGTCTCGCGCATCGCGCCCGCGTGCCGGCCGGACAGCTCGGCTTGCTCGACATGAAGCAGCTCGAATTGGCCAAGGCGCTGGCGCTGCGGCCGAAGCTGCTTCTGCTCGATGAGATCGCCGGCGGCCTCACCGATGCCGAATGCGACGTTCTGCTCGACACCATCCGCGCGGTGCACTTAAGCGGAGTGACCGTGGTGTGGATCGAACATGTCATTCACGCGCTGCGCCGGGTGGTGACGCGGCTCGCCGTGCTGGCCGGCGGCAACTTCATCGCCATGGGGACGCCGCAGGACGTGCTGTCCGACCAGCGCGTCAAAGAGGCCTATCTCGGGACGTGATGCGGCAATGACCAGCACAGCATCGAGCCCGTCAAGCCCGCTCCTGGCGGTGGAGCGCGCGTCGGTCTTCTACGGCAAATTCCGCGCCATCCATGACATCGACATCACCGTCGGCGCGGGCGAGGTCGTGTCCATCATCGGCGCCAATGGGGCCGGCAAGTCGACGCTGCTCAAGGCGATCGTCGGGCAGGCCGATCGCGTCGACGGCGCGATCAAGTTCGATGGCGCCGATATTCTCGGCCGCACCACCGAATCGATCGTGGCGTCCGGCATCATGCTGGTGCCGGAAGGCCGGCGGCTGTTTCCCTCGCTGACGGTCGAGGAGAATCTCCGCCTCGGCAGCGCGGTCGGCCGCAAGGGCGAAGTTGGTCTCGACGACATCTGGAAACAGTTTCCGGTGCTACGCGAGCGGCGGCGGCAGAAGGCCGGATCGCTGTCGGGCGGGCAGCAGCAGATGGTGGCGCTCGGCCGCGCGCTGTTGGCCAATCCGCGGCTGTTGCTGTGCGACGAGATCAGCCTCGGGCTGGCGCCGGTCGTCATCGCCGAGCTTTACAAGCTCATCCCGCAGATCAAGCAGCGCGGCATCGGCATTCTCATCGTCGAGCAGGACATCGAGCGCTCGCTCGCGGTCGCCGACCGGTTCTACTGCCTGTTGGAGGGCAAGGTGTCGCTGGCCGACCGTCCGGCCGAGGTCACGCGCGACCTCGTCATCAAACATTATTTCGGGCTGTGAGTGGAACGATGGTGTCGGTCTGGATCAACCAGCTCCTGCAGGGCGTCATGCTGGGCGGCCTCTATACGCTGTTCGCCACCGGGCTGTCGCTGTCGGCCGGCGTGCTGCGTTTTGTCAACATCGCCCACGGCGATTTCATCGTCCTGGCCTGCTACGTGCTGTTGATGCTGACGACGACGCTCGGCCTCAATCCGGTCGTCGCCACCTTGATCATCCTGCCGTTCGCCTTCTTGCTCGGTTTCGTGCTGCAGCGTTTCCTGCTGCAGCGCGTGGTCGGCGAGAACGTGCTGCTGGTGATCCTGGTCACGTTCGGCCTGTCGATCATCATCGAGAACGGTCTACTCGAGGGCTTCGGCGCCGACACCCAGAAGGTCTCGGGCGGCTGGCTCGAAACCGAAACCATCGCGCTCGGCCATGACATCAATGTCGGCCTGTTCCAGGTGATAACTTTCATCGCCGCCACGGCGATGGTCGGCACGCTCGACCTGTTGCTTTATCGCACCGGCATCGGCGCCAAGATCCGCGCGGTGTCCGACGACGTCGCCGCCGCCAATCTGATCGGCCTGTCCTCGGCGCGGATTTTTGCCATCGCCATGGGGATTTCCTTCGTCACCATCGGCATCGCCGCCGGCTTCATGTCGATCTGGTCCAATTTCGATCCGGCGTCCGGCCCGACCCGGCTGTTGATCGCCTTCGAGGTCATCGTGCTCGGCGGCCTCGGCAGCCTGTGGGGCTCGCTCGCTGGCGGCGTCGTGCTCGGCGTCGCCCAGGCGATCGGCGGCCAGTTCGACATCGGTTGGCAGATGCTCGCCGGCCACATTGTTTTCCTCCTGGTGTTGGCGCTGCGGCCGCAGGGCCTGTTTCCGAAATACTGATCATAATCATGAGCGCACAGCAGATCATCCTCGTTCTCGGCCGCACGGCGTTCGCGCTCGCCGTCGTCGCCATGGCCGGCGCGCCGTTCCTGTTCGGCGCGACCGAGGTCGTGCTGCTGACCGAGTTCCTGTCGATGCTGGTTTTGGCGATCATGTGGAACCTGTTGGCTGGCTACGCCGACATCGTCACCGTGGGCCAGCATGCCTTCGTCGGCGTCGGTGCCTACAGCTTTTTCGCCTTTACCGCGCTGTGGGGGGTCAACGGCTATCTCGCCATTCCCTTGTCCGGCGCGATTGCGCTCATTATTGCGGTGCCGGCGATGCTGTTGGTGTTCCGCCTGCGCACCGCTTACCTCGCCATCGGCACCTGGGTGGTGGCCGAGGTGCTGCTTTTGATCGCCGGCAAGGTCAACGCCTTCGGCGGCGGTTCCGGCACCAGCCTGCCGATCCAAATCATCACGGCGTTCGGCCGTGCCCGCGCCGACCGGCTGGCGACGATCTATTGGCTCGCCTTCGCCTTGGCCGCGGTGGCGATGCTGCTGACCTATTTCCTGCTGCGCTCGCGCATCGGCATCGGCCTGACCGCGATGCGCGACAATGAAGAAGGCGCCGCGGCGATCGGGGTCAACATCGTCTATGCCCGCGTGCTGTGCTTCCTCGGCACCGCGCCGTTCCTCGGCATGGCCGGCGCCATCATCACCATGCAGAAGCTGCGGATCGCGCCGCAATCCTCGTTCAGCATCATCGACTATACCGTCTTCATCATCTTCAACGTCGTGATCGGCGGCATCGGCAGCTTCGAGGGGCCGATCATCGGCACCATCATCTATTTCGTGCTGCGGCAATACCTCGCCGGTCTCGGCGCCTGGAACCTGATCCTGCTCGGCAGCATCTCGATCATCATCATTCTGATCGACAAGCGCGGCATCTGGGGCCTGATCCGCCGCGCCGTTCCGGCCGATCTCATTCCGGTGTCGCATGCCCCGCCGGCGCAAGCCGCCAGGAACGACACGCCGGCGTCGCCCGCTTCACCGGGCGGCGCGTCGGCACTGACCGGCCTGAGAGATGGGTGACGGTCCGTACCGGACAATCGATTTTATGGTGAGCCGGCTGGGACTCGAACCCAGGACCCCGTGATTAAAAGTCACGTGCTCTACCGACTGAGCTACCGGCTCGTGCGGGCGTTCCATAGCCCAAAAGCGTTGCGATTTGCTAGAGTGGGGCAAGCCTGCCGGGCACGCGCCGCGCTGAGGAGCCCTAAATCATGCCGATCGTCAACCGCATCGCCGACCTGCATAGCGAGATCACCGCTTGGCGGCGGCAGATCCACTCCTACCCGGAACTCATGTACGATGTCCACCGCACGGCGGCGCTGGTGGCGGAAAAGCTCAGGAGCTTCGGCTGCGACGACGTGGTCGACGGCATCGGGCGGACCGGCGTGGTCGGCGTCATCCGCGGCCGCAAGGAAAGCGGCAAGGCCGGCGGCAAGGTGGTCGGCCTGCGCGCCGACATGGACGCGCTGCCGATCGAGGAGGAGACCGGGCTCGAATACCGCTCGACCGTGCCCGGCAAGATGCATGCCTGCGGCCATGACGGCCACACCGCGATGCTGCTTGGCGCCGCCAAATACCTCGCCGAAACGCGCAATTTCGCGGGCACGGCGGTCGTGATCTTCCAGCCGGCGGAGGAGGGCGGCGCCGGCGCCCGCGCCATGGTGCGTGACGGCCTGATCGACCGGTTCCGCATCGATCAGGTGTTCGGCATGCACAATTATCCGGGCCTGCCGGTCGGGGAGTTCGCCATTCGCACCGGCGCCATGATGGCGGCGACCGACGACATCACGATCGACATCGAAGGCGTCGGCGGCCATGCGGCGCGGCCGCATCTCGCCGTCGACAGCGTTCTCGTGGGCGCGCAGATCGTCAACCAGCTGCAATCGGTGGTGTCGCGCAATGTCGACCCGCTCGACGCCGCGGTGGTGTCGATCTGCGTGTTCCAAGCCGGGATCGCCGGCAATGTCATCCCCCAGCACGCCAGACTGCACGGCACCGCGCGCAGCCTCACGCCGCACGTGCGCGATCTCCTGGAGGGCCGCGTGCGCGAGGTGGTCGAGGGCACCGCGCGGCTTTATGGCGCCAAGGCGACGCTGACCTATGCCCGCGGCTACCCGGTCTTGGTCAACGAGGAGCAGGAAACCGCGCTTGCCGCTTCGGTGGCGCGCGAGATCGCCGGCGCTGACAAGGTCGACGCCAACTGCGCCCCGATGATGGGCGCGGAGGACTTCGCCTACATGCTGCACGAGCGCCCGGGCGCGTTCATCTATGTCGGCAACGGCGACACCGCCGGGCTGCATCACCCGGCTTACGATTTCAACGACGAAGCGATCCCGCTCGGCACCTCGTACTGGGTGCGGCTCGCGGAGACCGCGCTCGCGGGGTGATTCTTGTTGCGTCATTCCGGGGCGACGCGAAGCGGCGAGCCCGGAATCCATAACCACAGACTCTTCAGAAAAGATTCCAGTCTCTTCTTCAAAAACAGGGGTTATGGGTTCCGGGCTCGCGGGCTTAACGCCCGCGCCCCGGAATGACGGTTACTGCGCCGTCTCGACGCGATTTTCGGCGGGCAGCTTCGGCGCCTCGACCACGGTCTTGGGCCGCGGCAACAGCGCGGCGAGCTTCGCCTCGACGCCCTGCCAATAGGCGAAGGAGTTGAACCGCGTTCCCTCGATCAGCGCGATGCCGACGGCCGACACGAACGGCAGGCTCTGCACCAAGAGGACCACGGCGAAGATGTTGATCTCGTGGACCTGCTTGTAATTGGTGACGACGAGGGTGAGGGCGCCGACGAGCAGCAGTCCGGCGATCACCGCCTCCCAGAACGCCGGGAAGTCGTTTTTGCGGGTCGCGCCGCCCTTGGCGGTGCGCAGGAACGGCAGCCGCTCTTTCAGCACGCCCGAGCCGACCGCGTGCGCCACGGTCCATTGCAGCGACATCGCCGCGAACACCGCGCCCAACATCTGCGCCGGCGTCACCTTGACCCGCAGCCGATAGAGCGCGGCGAAGTGGAGCACCGAAACCGCGAACGCCGCGATGATCGGCACGGTCAAAATCTTGTCCGGCACGGCAATGGTCGCGAACGCCACCACCGGCACCCAGACGATGTTGAGGAGCGCGACGACGACGCCGATGCTGTCGGCGCCGAGCCAGTTGAGCCAGCCCAGGCCGAATTCGCGCTTCTGCTCCGGGAGCAAGCCCGGCGCGCGCGGCAACAGCCGCCGCCAATGCTTGCGCAACAGCTGGAAGCCGCCATAGGCCCAGCGCTGGCGCTGCCGCTTGTAGGCTTCGAACGTGTCGGGGAGGAGCCCGTAGCCGTAGCGGCGGTTGGTGTAATGCGCGTGCCAGCCGTGCTCGAGCATGGCGAGGCCGAGATCGGAGTCCTCGACGATGGTGTCGCTCGACCAGCCGCCGGAATCTTCGATCGCGGCGCGCCGCACCAGGCACATGGTGCCGTGCATGATGATGGCGTTGACTTCGTTGCGCTGGACCATGCCGATGTCGAAGAAGCCGGCATACTCGGCGTTCATGGCATAGTGCATCGGCGAGCGGTCGCCGTCGCGATGGTCCTGCGGCGACTGCACGAAGCCGACGCGCGGATCGGCGAACAGCGGCACCAGGTCCTTGAGCCAATCCGGCGCGACCACGTAGTCGGCGTCGATGGCGCCGATGATCTCCGCGTCCGCGGCGGTGTTGGCAAGCGCAAGCCGCAGTGCGCCGGCCTTGTAGCCGGCAAGCTTGTCGACGCGGATGAACTTGAAGCGCTCGCCGAGCGTCAGGCAGTGCTCCTCGACCGGCTGCCACAAGGCGGGGTCGGGGGTATTGTTGATGACCACCACGCATTCGAGGTTGGGGTAGTCGAGGCGGGCGACGGCATCGAGCGTCGCCTTGAGCATTTCCGGCGGCTCGCAATAAGCCGGAATGTGGATCGACACCTTGGGGGCGTAGCCCTCTTGCGGCGGCGGCGGATTGGCGGCGAGCCGGCGCGGGCCCGGGCCGAAGGCTATTGCCGCGATCTCTTCGAGACGCGCGAGCGCGATGGCGACGAGCGGCAACAAGAGGACGACGCCGAGGCCGAGCGCGAAGGCGGCGCCGGGCACGAAATAATGGCCCTTCCAGAACGCGACGATGGCGGCGAACCAGGCGCCGACGAGGTTCGCCGACACCCCGAGCATCAGCGCCTGTGTCGCAGTTGCGCCGCCGATGGTCAGGATCGGCAGCGAAAGCAGGACCCCGAGCAGCACGGCGAGGCCGGCGCGCTTGAGGTAGTCCGGGTCGGTGATCGCCCCGGTCCAGTCGAACTTGGGCTGTCGCGAGGCGTCCAAGAGACCCCAATACGGCCCGACGCCGCCTTCCATCGTCTTCCACGGCTGATCGATCGCCTCGATCACGTTGTAGTCGATGCCGTAGGCTTCGGCCCGGCTGACGAAATCGCGGATCAGCAGCGCCTGCTCCATGCGGCCGGGATTGGCGTCGTGGAAATTATAGCCCGCGCTCGGCCAGCCGAACTCGGCGATCACGATGCGCTTGCCGGGATAGATCCGCCGCAGCTTGTCGTAGATTTCGATGGTGTCGTCGACCGCGTGGGAGGCGTCGGTGCCGCCCCAGTAGGGCAGGATGTGCGCGGCAATGAAGTCGACCGCCGAGACGAGCTCGGGATGGTCGATCCAGGCACTCCAGATGTCGCCGGTGGTGACCGGGACCGGGCTCGAGCGCTTGACCCGCTGGATCAGCTTGATGAGGTCGTCGACGTTCGTTTCGGCGCGCAGCATGGTCTCGTTGCCGACCACGATGGCGTTGACGTTGCTGTAACGGCGGGCAAGTTCGAGCGCCGAGCGGATTTCGCGCTCGTTGCGCTCCTGGTTCTTGTCGATCCAGGCGCCGACGGTGACCTTGAGGCCGAACTCGGCAGCGATCGGCGGCACCAGCTCGGCGCCGCCGGTCGAGGAATAAAGGCGAATGGCACGGGTATAGGGGGCGAGCGCCTTGAGATCGGCCCGGATCTGCTCCTCGGTCGGGCGTTCACCCGAGTCCGGGTGGGATGAATTGACGAATGGGGCGTAGGAAACGCTGGCGAGCTGACCGGCAATATCGGGAGCCGTCTCTTGCGTTCGTAGCGAAGCCCACAGGCCGGCATGCACGCACGCTACAAGCGCGAGCACGGCAGCGACGGTGCGCATCTAATTTCAACCAGGGGACGAGGGACCAACGGCCCGAACCTGCCCAGGGTTCGACACTGGCCTAAGAAAGAGGCTTACTTCCGAGCGGTGATTAATAAGTAGCTTGCGGTCGTGGCAAATTCAAGACAACAACGGCACTGCAACAAATAATCTTCTGATTTTTGTTCAACCGCGCTGCGGCCCCGGTTACCGATTGGTCGTCGAGCTCGAAGCCGCCGCGGCCGGTGCCGGCATAACCGGCGTGGTCGGATTGATCCAGCAGGCTTGGATGCGCGCATTCAAGCTGTCGGCCGCCTTGGGGTCGATATTGCTGCCGTGCTGGATCAGGCAGCGGAAGCTCGCCTGGATGTGCCCGCCGGGACAGCCGAACCGGTCGTAGAGATCGAGATGCCGGAACGCGGTGTCAAGGTCGTCGCGCCAGAGGAGGCTGACCACCCGGCGGCCGAGCCAGACGCATTCGGGATTTCCGGCCGGTCCGCTGATCGCGTGCTGGGCTTCGGCGAACTCGTCGATCTTCTGCGCCTCTTTCGCGGCATCCTGGCCGGCTGCGGGGGGATGCTGGTCGGCGGTCTTGGAGTCGCCGGTTTGGGCTAACGCCACAGGGGCAGAGGCAAGCCAGAGCGCGGTACACAGTCCGCCGATGACGCTGAACGCACGATAGGGCATGGATCGACTTGATTTGTTGGGCCGTAACGGCCGGGAAGCGGGAACCTTCGAACGGAACTTGTACGGTAGAGGGTATGGACTGACGTTTCCAGCGGACGATTGGAGCGAATGTTTGGTCGTCCGCTCGGTCGGGCGGCCGTCGCGCCGCCCTCGAGACGCCGCGGTACGACAACACTCCAACTCCGTCCGTTTGTCCAGCGTGCAGCGGCGCGCGGCGGTCCGCCTTTTTGCGGATGTATCTTGGCAACCATCTTGGCAGCCATCTTGGCAGCGCGCGCCTTCAAGGTTAATGGCAAAGGCGTGTCTCCCTTGCCCAGCCCAAAAGCGATCGGATCGGCCCTCGTCGCGCTTGCGCTCACCGCGCTGGCGATTGCCGCGGCCTGGTGGTGGCTGGGCGCGCCGGTCACGCTGCCGTCATCGGCGCTGCTCGCCGGCGACAAGCTTTATTGCGTCTCCTATGCGCCGTTTCGCGACGCCCAGAACCCGCTGGTCGAGGGTACCCGGGTCGGGGATTGGCAGATCGACGAGGATCTCGCGATCCTGTCGAAATATACCAAGTGCATACGGACCTATTCGGTCGACGATGTCCACGACGTGGCGCTCGAGGACGCCCGCAAATACGGGCTCAAGGTGCTTTACGGCATCTGGATCGGCCACGACGCGGCCAAGAACCGGCAGCAGATCGCAGCCGCGATCGCGCTCGGCAAGGCGTATCCCGACGTCATCTCCGCCATCGTTGTCGGCAACGAGGTGCTGCTGCGCGGGGAAATGACGGCCGGCGACCTCGCCGCGCTCATCCGCGAGGTCAAGGCGAACGTCCCGGAGCCGGTCACCTATGCCGACGTGTGGGAGTTCTGGCTGCGCTACCCGGAAGTGCAGAACGCGGTCGACTTCGTCACCGTGCATATCCTGCCCTATTGGGAGGACTTTCCGATTCCGGCCCAATTCGCCGCCGCCCATGTCGCGGCGATCCGCCAGAAGGTCGTCGCGGCGTTCCCCGGCAAGGAGATCGTCATCGGCGAATTCGGCTGGCCGAGCGCCGGGCGCCAGCGCGAGGGGGCGCGGCCGTCGCCGTCGAACCAGGCGCGCGCCATTCTGGAGACGCTCGCGCTGGCGCAGCGGGAAAATTTCCGCGTCAATGTCATCGAGGGTTTCGACCAGCCGTGGAAGCGGGGCCTGGAAGGCGCCGCCGGCGGTTATTGGGGCATCATCGACCGCGCGACCAACGAACCGAAATTCAGCTTTGCCGGTACGGTATCCGACCACCCGCACTGGCTGTTCCAGGCGGCCGCCGGCATTGTTTTGACGGTGCTGGCGTTCGGCGCCGCTGTGATCGCCGGGCGCAAAAAGGGCATATCCACGACCTTGGGGGCGAAAATCGCCGTGCTGACGTTCCTGCCCGCCGTGATGTTCGGCTGGACCGTCGAGACGGTCCTGAGCGAAAGCTTCAGCCCCGCCAGCTGGCTGCGATCGCTCGCTTTCGCGGTGACCGCGGCTGCGGCCCCGATTGTGTGCGCCGCCGCCTGTGGCGCCGGCCGCGGCGTTCCCAGCCTCGCTTCGCTGTTCGGCCGGACCGGCGCGCGGCGCGACCCAATTGACTGGGCGCTCGGCGCGACGATCGTCGCGCTCATTCTGCTCTCCGTCGAGGCGGCGCTAGGACTGGTGTTCGACCCGCGCTACCGCGACATGCCGTTCGCCCCGCTGATCGCCGGCGTTTGGCCGTTTCTCGTCGTCGCGGCGCTGGCCCCCCGACAGGCCGGAAAGCGGGCGATGGCGGAGACCGTCGCAGCGGGCGTGCTGGCCTTGTCGGCGGTCTATATCGTGTTCAACGAGAGTTTTGCGAACTGGCAGGCGGTCTGGTTCTGCGGCGGCCTGATCGCGTTCGCCGTCATGCTGGCGCGGGCGCGGGACGTGCCAAGCTCAGAATAAGAATGCCGGCGGCAAGCGCCGCGAGGTCGGCATTGTGCAGCACGACGCCGAACGCTGCCGCGGCGAGCGCCAGCGCCACCAGCACGATCGACGGCCGCATGAGATTGAGCACGGCGGCGGCGAGCGCGACGGCGCCGAACACCTCGTGCTCGTAAAGCACGATCGACAGCCGGAAGGCGCCGCACAGCCAGGTGTCGAGCCCGGCCCGGCAGGCGAGCGAGACCGGGACGTTCTCGATCGCCATGTAGCGCAGATACATCGCCTCGCCGAGCGCCACAAAGCCGACGATCAGGAGCCAATTGGTCTGCCGGGCGGTCGGGAGAAACAACGGTCGGCGCATCATGCAGTCAAAATGTGTCCGCGGCCCATGTCCGCCGCGTCAGCAGCATAGCGGCGTCGTTACCGCAGCGCGAGGTGGTCACCGCCAAACGGCGCCGGCCGGCAGAAGACCCGAAACGGCGCGAGCAAGGCGCACAGTTGCGCCGCCGCTTCCGGCGTGGTCACCGGTCCGACGATCAGCCGCAGCTCTGCTGGTCGGGTCTTCGTCGCCGGCCTCACCGCCGCCACCGGCTCCAAACCCTCGAACAGCTGCGGGTGCGCGGCGTGAATTCCCGTCCAGCGGGCGCGCAGCGCGATCGCCGAGCGGCCGCCGCCGAGGTCGATGCCGTAAGCGGCGGGGGCGGCCGGCGGTGACGCCGCGGCGGGGTCGGGCGTGAGCGGCGAGGGCGGCAGCGCGGACGTCATGCCGGCCGGCGGCGGTACGACGGGTGTGACCGCGGCGACAACGGTGTCGGGCGTCGTCAATGCCGGAGCCGCTTCGCTGGGCCAAGGCGTGCTCGTCTGGCTCGCCTGGTTCGCTTGGCTTCCTTGGCTCGCTTGGCCGCTCTCGTTGCCCTGGCTCATCTGGTTCGCTTGCGCGGCTTGGCTTCCCTGGGTTCCCTGGCTGCCCTGGGGCGCCGTTTGCTTCGCGGCGATCTGGCGGCCGATCGATCCGGTGATGTCGTCGACATTGCGCTCCAGCACGGCGACGCGTGCCGCCAAGCGGTCACGGTCCTCGGTGAGGACGCGGACGGCCTGCGTCAACTGCCGCGTGGTGGCGTCGACATCGGAACCACGCGACGACGGCGTGCCGGCCGCCTGGCCGGCCAATTGCATCGGGGCCGGCGCGGCATGCACGGGCGGCGACGCCAGATGCAGCGAGGCCAACGCACCCGACACCCGGTCGGAGCCGACATCGCTGCGGGTCGCGATAACGGCGATGAACAGCGCGGTCGCCGCCGTGGACGCCCATGCCGCCAGACGCCAGAGGCTTTCCATGCTGAAAGCCGGCTTTGCCGCCGGCTTGGCGCCCCTCGGCGCGGACCGCATGGCAGCGTGAGGCACGTTGCTGACGGCGTTCCTGACGGCGGCCTTGGCCAGCGCAGTCGCTCTCTGGGCTTGCACCAACATGCCCGGCTCCGGGTTCCTTCGCCCGATTATTGGTAGGCGAATCGAAGGTAAATTAGCAGCTTTTTTGGCTTTGCCAGCGCTCGCGGAGCGGATTACCGCGATTAGTCACCACCATCCACCGGTACGCCGCTCCGCAGTGAAGGCCGCCGTTGACATTCTCGTTTCGGAATACCGGTTTCCACTTTTCCCGATCATGCTCTAAGAGAGCGCGCCGGAGGCTCCGTCATGTCCGATCGAACCTGCCTCGCCATCGTTCTCGCGGCCGGCGAGGGCACGCGCATGCGTTCGGCGCGGCCGAAGGTCCTGCATACGGTCGCCGGGCGCTCGCTGATCGCCCATGTGTTGGCCGCCGTCGCCGATGCCGGCGTGTCGGCCGCGGCGGTCGTCGTCGGCCCCGGGCAGGACAATGTCGCCGCGGAAGCGCAGCGGGTTCTGCCGGCCGCCGCGTGCTTTATCCAAAACGAGCGGCGCGGCACCGCGCACGCGGTATTGGCGGCGCGTCCCGCGATCGAAGCGCGCCCGGACGATATTCTCATCGTCTATGGCGATACCCCGTTGATACGGCCGGCGACGCTTGCGCGCCTGCGGGCGCCGTTGGCGTCGGGCGCGAGCGTGGCCGTGCTCGGATTTCGGCCGGCCGATCCGACCGGATACGGGCGGCTCATCGTCAGGCAAGGGGAACTCACCGCCATCCGCGAAGAGGCTGACGCCAGCGCCGATGAGCGCGCGATCGGCCTTTGCAATGGCGGCATCATGGCGCTCGCCGGCGCCGACGCGCTTGCGATCCTGGAGCGGATCGGCGACGCCAACCGCAAGCGCGAATTCTATCTGACCGACGCGGTCGAGATCGCGCGCACCATGAAGCTCGGCGCCGTCGCGGTCGAAGTCGAGGAGGATGACGTGCGCGGCATCAATACCAAAGGCCAGCTCGCCGAGGCGGAAGCGGTGGCGCAAGGGCGCCTGCGCGCCGCCGCGCTCGAAGCCGGCGTGACACTGGTCGCGCCGGAAACCGTGTTTCTTTGCGCCGACACCAGCTTCGGCAAGGACGTGACGGTCGAGCCCTATGTGGTGTTCGGCGAACGCGTCACGGTGGAAGACGGCGCGCTCATCCGCTCGTTCTCCCATCTCGCCGGCGCCCATGTCGGCAAGGACGCGACCGTCGGGCCGTTCGCGCGGCTGCGGCCGGGCACGCGGCTCGGCGACGGCGTACGCATCGGCAATTTCGTCGAGATCAAAGAAGCGGTGATCGAAGCCGGCGCCAAAGCCAATCATCTGAGCTATATCGGCGACGCTTCCGTCGGCGCCGGCGCCAACATCGGCGCCGGCACGATCACCTGCAATTATGACGGCAGCGACAAACACCGTACCGACATCGGCGCCGGCGCATTCATCGGCTCCAACACGGCTTTGGTCGCGCCGGTCGCGATCGGCGAGGGGTCCTATGTCGGCTCGGGCTCGGTGATCACCGAAAACGTGCCGGCGCACGCTTTGGCCCTGGCACGCGGGCATCAGGTCATTAAGGAAGGTTGGGCGAAGCGCTTGCAAGCGCTCAAGGCGCTCGGCAAAAAGAAGACGCATTCGCGCGATTAAATTCGGCGCCCGCATCGTCACGGAACGACATCGGTCACGGAACGAAACGCTATGTGATTTCCGTGCGGCCGCGCCCCGCTCTAACGTCCTCTAGAGAATGCACGCGCGCGCTGAGGCGCGACCGCAGGCCAAGGAGACCATCGACACGGATGTGCGGCATCGTCGGAATCATCGGCCACGAGCCGGTCGCGCCTCTGCTCGTCGACGCGCTCAAGCGCCTCGAATATCGCGGCTACGATTCGGCCGGCGTCGCCACGCTCGAGCATGGCGTGCTCGCGCGGCGGCGCGCGGAAGGCAAGCTCAAGAATCTGGAAGCGAAGCTTAACCGCGAGCCGCTCGAAGGCACCATCGGGATCGGCCACACCCGCTGGGCGACGCACGGCCGGCCGACCGAAAACAACGCGCACCCGCACGCCACCGACGCCCTCGCCGTCGTCCACAATGGCATCATCGAGAACTTCGCCGAGCTGCGTCGCGAATTGGAAGCGGACGGCGTCAAGTTCGCGACCGAGACCGATACCGAAGTCGTCGCCCATCTCGTCACCCAGGCGATCAAGCACGGCCTGACGCCGGTCGAAGCGGTCAAGACGTCCTTGCCGCGGCTGCGCGGCGCTTTCGCGTTGGCGTTTTTGTTCGCGGGCGAGACCGATCTCCTGATCGGCGCCCGCAAAGGCTCGCCGCTCGCCATCGGGTTCGGCGACGACGAGATGTTCATCGGCTCCGACGCCATCGCGCTCGCGCCCTTCACCGATACGGTCACCTATCTGGAGGAAGGCGACTGGGTCGTCCTCCACCGCGCCGGCGCGGAAATTCACGACGCCGCCGGCGCGATCGTGCACCGCCCGGTGATCAAGTCGCAGGCGTCGGTGATGGTGATCGACAAGGGCAATCACCGCCACTTCATGGCCAAGGAGATTTACGAGCAGCCGGAAGTCGTCGGCCACACCTTGGCGAACTACCTCGACATGGTGACCGAGCGTGTCGCGCTGCCGACCGCGCTGCCGTTCGATTTTCGCGCCATCGGGCGCGTCTCGATCGCCGCCTGCGGCACCGCCTACTATGCCGGCATGGTGGCGCGCTATTGGTTCGAGCGTTTCGCGCGGCTTCCGGTCGAGGTCGATATCGCTTCCGAGTTCCGTTACCGCGACGTTCCGCTCGCGCCGGGCGATCTCGCCGTGTTCGTTTCGCAGTCCGGCGAGACGGCGGATACGCTGGCGTCGTTGCGCTACGCGCGCGAGCACGCGCAGCACACGCTCGCCGTCGTCAACGTGCCGACCTCGACCATCGCCCGCGAAAGCAACGTGGTCATGCCGACGCTCGCCGGACCGGAAATCGGCGTCGCTTCGACCAAGGCCTTCACCTGCCAATTGGCGGCGCTGGCGGCGCTGGCGATCGCGGCCGGGCGCGCGCGCGGCGTGTTGTCCGAGGCCGACGAGAAGCGACTGGTGCATGCGTTGATCGAGGTGCCGCGCCACTTGAGCGAGGCGCTGGCGCTCGAGCCGCAGATCGAGCAGCTCGCCCGCGAGATCGCGAAATCGCGCGACGTCCTTTATCTCGGCCGCGGCACCAGCTATCCGCTGGCGCTCGAGGGTGCGCTCAAGCTCAAGGAAATCTCCTACATCCACGCCGAAGGCTATGCCGCGGGCGAACTCAAGCATGGTCCGATCGCGCTGATCGACGAGACCATGCCGGTGATCGTGATCGCGCCGTACGACCGCGTGTTCGAAAAGACCGTTTCCAACATGCAGGAAGTCGCCGCGCGCGGCGGGCGGCTGATCCTTCTGACCGACGCCAAAGGCGCGCAGGCCGCCGCCGGGGAGCAGCTCGTCACCTTGACGCTGCCGACCATGCCGTCAACCGTGGCGCCGCTCGTCTACGCGGTGCCGGTGCAGCTCCTCGCCTATCACACCGCCGTCATCATGGGCACCGACGTCGATCAGCCGCGCAATCTGGCAAAATCCGTGACAGTGGAATAACAGGCGCATGGCAACGGAATAACAGCCACGCCTGACGGCCCGCGGCCCTGTGCGTGCCCGCCGCAATTCTATATATACCGTCACTGATGGATCGCCTGGCAACAGGCCGATGGGTGCAGACCGGTTCCATGACCAGCGAGAATGATCAGGGCAAGGCCGCGCCGGCAAGCGCCGGCAAGGGCATCATCAGCCGCCTGCGCACCTATTTCCTCACCGGCCTGATCGTCGCCGGACCGGTGGCGGTGACGTTGTGGCTGATCTGGTGGTTCGTCACCTGGGTCGACAATCTGGTGCGGCCGCTCATTCCGGTCACCTACCGGCCCGAGACCTACCTGCCGGTCAACATTCCCGGCCTCGGTCTGATCATCGCGCTCGTCGCGCTGACGGTGCTCGGCTTCCTCGCCGCCAATCTGGTCGGCCGCACCATGGTCGAGTTCGGCGATGGCTTGTTGAACCGCATGCCGATCGTGCGGCCGATCTACCGCACCACCAAACAAATCTTCGAGACGCTGTTCTCCAGTTCGGAGTCGGGCTTCCGCCGCGTCGGCCTGGTGGAGTTTCCCGCGCCCGGCATGTGGTCGCTGGTGTTCCTGACCCAGCCGCCGAGCCCGTCGATCGCCGCGCAGCTGCCGGCGACCGAGCACGTCTCGGCGTTCCTGCCCTGCACGCCGAACCCGACCACCGGCTTCTTCTTCTACGTACCGCGCCGCGACGTCATCGATCTCGACATCACCGTCGAGCAGGCGATGACGCTCCTCATCTCCGCCGGCATCATCCAGCCCGGCACCGATCCGAACAGCAAGCTCGCGGCGCTCGCCGAGACCGCGCGGGCGGCGCAATCGGCGCGCAATGCGACAGCCGCCACATCTGAAACGTCCGCGGCGACCGCGGCGAAGTGAACGCCGGCGGCTGGTGGGTTCTCATGACGCTGACAGCAAGGCGGGAATGAAATTCGAGATGGTCAAGGTACTTGAACAAGCAATTGCGGAAGTATCGGCCCTTCCCGACGCCGACCAGGAACAGATCGGTCGGCAAATACTGTCGCACGTTGAAAAACTACGCAACCTCAGGGACGAACTCGACAAGGGCGTTCGTTCGCTCGATGCCGGGAAGGGCAGAACGCTCGATATCGAGGAATTCATCAGGCAAAAGACCAAATAAGTCATGGTCGAGCGCGGGGCCATGGCCAAGTGGTCGCCCGAAGCTCTCTTCGACCTCGATCAGATTTGGGACTACTACGAGCGTGTAGCCGGCAGGGACATTGCCGAAAAGATCATCCGCAAATCGGTGAAGTGATCGCGATCATCGAAGATCACCCCTTTGCGGGGCGATCATGAAACGAGCTGCGTTCGGGCCTCCGCTTGCTCGCAGCGACTCCGCACGTGATCTTCCATCGGGTCGTCGACGGCATTCCCGAGATTGTCCGCGTTCTGGATAGTCGGAGGTGACCATGTTCGGCATGTATCCGTTCTTGCGCAAACTCTACGCCGATGGCGGCTACCAGGGCCCGGTATTTCGGCGCGCCGTGTCGAAAATAATGGCGCAAGTGAATGTCGAAATCGTCGAGCGCTCGGATCGAGTCAAAGGCTTTGTCGTCTTGCCAAAACGATGGGTAGTGGAGCGAACATTCGCATGGCTCGGGCGATGCAGGCGGCTCGCAAAGGATTGGGAAAATCTCAATCGCAAGGCGCTCGCGTTTCTGCGGCTCGCCTCCATCAGGCTCATGTTGAGAAAGCCATGCAATCCCGTATGATCTCTCCGGACAGACTCTTAGCTTAAGCGCCCCACCGCCGTGTAGCTCTGGGTTCCATCTTGCGACGTGACAGTGATGCTGTCCACAAGCCCTGTTTGAGTCGGCGTTGGCCCAGAATAGTATAAAACAGCAAAGCAGCCGACCGGGTTATTGATCGGCTGTGGGTTTGCCGTCAGTTGGATTTGGTTGTTATTGCTCTCCCAGGCGTAGGCGGTGCCGTTTGCGGCGGCGCCATTGTTTCCAGTTATTGACATATTGACGATCGCATAGGGCGTGTTTCCGTTCAAACCTATAAAAGTTAGTTGTAGGACAAAGCTATTCGGATATATGTGGGAACCTGGCAAGACAAATGGATTCGGCTCCAAGTAAAACGTCACCGGAGTTTGTCCGTAGGAGTAGCTGACACTGTCCGATGGCGCGTTCACTCCAAACAGCGTTCCGGCATAAATAGTGTCGGTTGCCGGGTAGGAGGGAGCCGCGGCCGTGTACGTCATGTCCACATTACCATTTTGGTCAGTATTGACGGACAAAAATTGGGGCAGCGCTGGTACAGCGGTTCCGTTGGATGTCGTGAGAGTTGCATAGCTTTCAGAGGTGAAGGATATGGTGACCGGTAGGTTCGGGATCCCGACACCTTGTGTATCTGTGGCCATCAGCGTGATCACCACTTGTTGACCTTCTATGAGCGGCGCCTGAGAAATCGGATTCGGGTTGAGAGTGAACGAACCAATCTTGATAATACCGGAGGTGATCGGCGCTTCGAAGGCCTCTAAGAGAGCCGTTCCATTGATGCTGCCCAGGCCGGTGCATGCATTCCAGCCTGCGCCTGCGACGGACGTATAGCCGGGCGTACTTGGGGACCATGATAGTAGGTTAATACCAACACCGTTGTTCTGCCCGTCCGCGATTTCGCTGAAGACGGGCTGACCATTGATGGTTGCTCCGTTCAGTCCGTAAAGTACTGGATTGATTAAGCCGAGATTTTTATTATTATTCGTGGCCAGCAGCATAGCGTTGAGGATAGCGACTAGGCCGGCATATAGAGGTGCTGCTGCGCTGGTACCGCCGATTGGTTGTTGAGTCTGCCCGCCGACGACGATCTGATAACCGCTGTTAGGATCGGCATTGCCGGCAATATCGGGCACGCCCCGACCATAGAATCCATCTGGGTTGAAACATCCAATCCCGTCGAACGCGCCAAGTTGCCATGTTGGCGGCGAAAAGAATTCGCTGAACCCGCCGCCGGTGCTCGTCCACGTTGTTTGATTGAACGAAGAGCCGGAACTTGCGATTGACGTTCCACCAACCGCAAGGACCCCCGGGTCAGACGCTGGGTACAGCACGTGAGGATTGCCGTCACCGACGTTGCAGTCTGTGCCGCTATCGCCCGAGGCGGCGATCACCGTCACGCCTAGGTTGGCGGCCATTTCCATAAGGCCTGTTATTTGGCTCATGTCGGCTTCAGTCCAACCAAATAGCTCCGCCGATCCATAACTGATTGAGATGACACTCGGAGTTGGTTGTCCGGGCATGGGCAACAGTGCAGTGGTCAATGCCTGCACTACGCCGTTGACATCATAGGTTGAGAAATAGACCGCGAAAACTGCGCCGGGAGCAATAGCTGCCGCGACGTCGATGTCGAGTGTTACCTCACGGTCGATGTCGATGTTGCTTCCAGGCGAGTTCACCATGCTATTAACTGAAACAACCACGGGCACTGGGATTGCAATGGGCAGGGTTGCAAAGAACGCGTTGATATCGATTTGGGCAAAACCGCCAAGGCCGAACTCCATCAGCCCGATTGTCTGCGTGTTGATGTTTGCGGGTACAGCTGGGAAATTGTAGAAGCCAGCCACCTCATTTGGGGTCAGGGGAACGGTATTTAGGTTTCCGCCGTTAGTTACGGGGTACATTACGGCTCGCTGATCGAGACCGAAGACCGCTTCGATAAGTTCGAGGAGCTCGATTGGAACGTAAGTGAATCCCTCAAGACCTTGGTAGGTGTAGCCTCCGACGCGGTACAGGCCAAGGTCGACGGCAAAGGCATCGTCGAGTTGGCGGACTGTTCCCGAAGCGGTGATCAGTCGTCGCCCTTGACTCGTGGATGTAATGAGCAGGCCTTTGCTGCGCGCGAAGTCCACGATACGCTGGATGTCTTCATTTGAAGAGCCGTATGCAGCAGCGAAATCCGATCGCGATAAATACTCGCGCTGGCTGTATGGAATCTTCGCCCATTCTGCCAACTTACGCAAAGCTGGTGCTCCCGGTTTGGGCCGCACTCGAATACTGATTGACATTCGTTGGTTCGCACCGAGTTTGCGCACTCGCCTGGCGCCGCGTGCAATTCGTTGGTAACTTCCTTCCAAGGGGCCGTATCCTGGCGGGACTGGCATGGTGTCAACCTCTCCTGCTTGGCTGGGTTCCTTAGTAGGCGGGCGCTGGTTTTGGCTTGAGAGCCGGACTACTCGGGTGCGCAATGTTCGACACGCGAGGCGCCATGTTCACTGGGTCTTCCAGTTTGAGCCAGATCGCGGTCCAGAAGGGGGCGCACCCGGCTTGAGTGAGTGGGGCACGGGCTACTTTGCAACGCTGTCACTATGAAAGTCGTCCACGCTCGTAATCGCGTCTAGCAGTCTGCTGAAAAACTCATTTTCACCGTGAACGTAACCGAATCCAGGGGTAGACGGATAGGAATCAGAGCGGGAGCATTTGTTCTGTCATTCAGCAGACTGCTAAAGTGTCTGTTCGAGGACACATTGATTAAATTAAACTTAAGGCTGTGCGCTACAAAAATCAAGCACGGCCGTAATCTGTTCCCGCGTGACGTCGAATTGTTCGATGACTTGGTCGACGCTAAAGTCCTCGAGATTCTCGATGACGGTCGCGACCGGCAGGCGCGTGCCGCGGAATACCCACGCGCCCCCGACCTTCCCGGGGATGCTTTCAACGGCCGGACATTGCGACCAGTCGAGCGGCGCCACGGCAAACTCTCCTGCCGGAATCTTGTAGCGCATTTCCGCGACGCCGCACAGTCGGAAAGCATTGGTGGTGTCTTACGTATCAAGCAGCGCCGGGACGCCGACCGCGATATCGGTGAGCGCCGTCGTCGGCAGATTGATGATCAGGTCGAAGCTATAGTTGCTGCCGGCGATGATGCACCCGACAAGGGACGGCGTGAACTCCATCACGGTGTGCCAGCCCATGGTCATGATGTTGCGCCGGTTGCCGTGCGCGGATGGAACCATCACGATCGGCCCCGGCTCCAGGTAGCGCCGCACTTGAGATACCGGAAAATCAACCTTCACCGGATGCTTAGCCAAGGGCTTCGTTCGGGCGTTCGCCGTCACGCCCATGCATCCCGTCAAGGACAAGCGCGCGCGGCTTCGCGTTGCGGCACGGTACATCAAGATGGGCATCGTGAAATTCCCGCGCACCGGATGCGAGCTGCTTTTGACGCAGCTACTTGGGTTTGGGGGCAAGAAGCATGATGACGCGGTGGACGCGCTGGTCTATCTCATACTCGGTTTGGTCGGCGACGGTTGGCCTGCACCCGGTTTCGTTGACACTGGCCTAAGCTAATCCCGCCTGCGCCTCGAACTCCATGGGGCTCCTGTAGCCGATTGTCGAGTGTCGACGTTTAGCATTGTAGAAGCGTTCGATGTAGTCGAACACGTCAGCCCTGGCATCGTCTCGCGTCCGATAGGTCTTGCGCGCTGTACGCTCGGTTTTCAGTGACGAGAAGAAGCTCTCCATCGCGGCGTTGTCCCAGACGTTGCCTGAGCGGCTCATCGAGCAGACGACGCCGTGATCGGCCATCAACTTCTGGAACTGCTCGCTGGTGTATTGGCTGCCGCGATCGGAGTGATGCAGCAGCGCATCAGGCTTGCCTCGCCGCCAGATCGCCATCACCAGGGCATCGGTGACGAGCTGTGCTGTCATCTCGGCACTCATCGACCAGCCGACCACACGGCGTGAGAACAGATCGATGACGGCGGCCACATAAAGCCAACCTTCCGCTGTCCACACATAGGTGAAGTCGGCAATCCATTTGCGATTGGGGGCAGTTGCCTCGAAGCTGCGGTCGAGCACGTTCGCAGCGACAGCGGCGACCTGCCGCTCACCCGGATCGGGCGGCAGTCGACGCCGTCGCGGACGGGTGACGTTGCCCCCAACTCTTATCCAGGAGTGATTGGAGTCTGCGGTTCGATATAACCCTGTTGGGCGGTGGTGGGGGCGGTCCGCGGAGCGGAGCCTTCCATATAGCGAAGCGCAGCGGACCGCCGT
>Ga0326728_10000792_pt1 | contig 119192 bp, 126 predicted proteins | sample MB3enrmetagenome_FD_207602 | JGI IMG/M metagenome (GOLD analysis project Ga0326728, IMG submission 207602) | Lab enriched peat soil microbial communities from McLean, Ithaca, NY, United States - MB31MN | ecosystem: Environmental > Terrestrial > Soil > Wetlands > Peat | place: USA: New York... | reverse complement strand
CACGCGGCGTCGCTCCGTCAGGCTTTCGCCCATTGCGGAAAATTCCTCACTGCTGCCTCCCGTAGGAGTCTGGGCCGTTTCTCAGTCCCAGTGTGGCTGGTCGCTCTCTCAAACCAGCTACCGATCGCAGCCTTGGTAGGCCATTACCCCACCAACAAGCTAATCGGACGCGGTCCCGTCCTCGAACGGATTGCTCCTTTCAACGTTGCGGGATGCCCCGCTACGTTTCATGCGGTATTAGCTAACCTTTCGGTTAGTTATCCCCCAATCGAGGGTAGGTTGACCACGTGTTACTCACCCGTCTGCCACTAGGTATTGCTACCTCGTTCGACTTGCATGTGTTAGGCACGCCGCCAGCGTTAATCCTGAGCCAGGATCAAACTCTCCATAAAATACTTACCCGGATGCTAGTCCGGAAAGCTTATCGGAGCCGTTTGGGCTCTTTCAACTTGCTGACCAGGCTTCCGTTCCCGGGATCGCTCCCAGGTCAGGAGATCTCGGCCATCACGGCCGAGCTCAGTCAATCTTGTACGGGTCAGAGGCTGGTCCGAAAACCGGTGGAGCCGGGTCCCGGGGCTTCTGACTCACTCATCTCTCAAAGCAGAGGGCAAACAAAAACGCGGCTTTCGCCGCGCACTTGCCTGCTCTCCGTATTGGAGACCCACAGACTTATGCGCTACTGCACTGCTCAGTTTTCAAGGAACGAACACCGACGCCAGGCCCTTGTCGGACCGGATCACTGACCGCACCGGAAGGGCGAGTCGTCAGAGTCACGGCGGCTATCATAGCACCGCCCCCAAGCGCCGTCAAGGCAGAAACGGAAGCTTTCTGCGAATATCTCCTGAGACGTGGTCGCGCTGCCGACGGCGCCGGGGACGTCGAAGGCCGCCTTTCGTAAGGCGGCCTTCTCTTCCGCTCGGGTCCTGCGCCGCTTGTCCCGGTGCGTCCCGGCCGGCCGGAGGTTTTCCGGGGGACCGAGCCGCGGGACGAGCGGCGCGGCGGGTTTGCGCTTGGGGCGTTTGGCCATCGTCGTCTCCTCCCGGGAACAGAACGCGCTCCGCGGGCCGAGCGTTGCGCCCCCTGCCGGCGTGCGCGGCCGGGACTAGAGGCAGCGCCCGGTCAGCCTGCGGTAGCGGGTCGCGCCCATTCCGGAAGACGCGGCGAGCCCGCCGGGCAGGTGCGCTCTCAGCAGATCGACGGCCTGGCTCGGGACGCCCGAGCCGACCAGCCCGGCGACGTCGAACGGCGCACCTCCGGTCGCGATGCGATTCCAGCCGAGCGAGGTGCGGCAATACAAGCTCTGGCCCGCACCCTGCGTCGTCTTCCAGCCGACCAGCGCGTAGCCGCGAGCGACCGTCACCACGGTCACGCTCGCTTGCGGGTCCATCAACTGCTGGTCGATCCCGAGCTCGATCTCGCGGATCGCGGCGACGTCGGCGGAAGGCCCCCAATCGGGAGCCGGCGTCGCGCGGGCGCCCGGCGAGGCGGTGGCGCGGACGCCCGGCGAGGCCGTCGTGCGGGCACCCGGCTGAGCCGAAGCCTGCGCGCTCGGCGAGGCCGCGGCACGCGCGGACGGCACGTCCGCTCCGAGCGCGCAGGCGAACCACGCCGCCGCCGCTCCCAGCGCGACCCGGCGTCTCATGCCAGCTTCTGCGAGACGAGCTTGGCCTGCGTGAAGAGCAGCAGGTAGTCGTAGCCGCCGGCCTTCGAGTCGGTCCCCGACATGTTGAAGCCGCCGAAGGGGTGCCCCCCGACGAGCGCGCCGGTCGACTTGCGGTTGAAATACAGGTTGCCGGCGTGAAACTCGTGGCGAGCCCGCTCGAGCTTGGCCTGGTCGCGGGAATAGACCGAGCCGGTCAGCCCGAACTCGGTGTTGTTCGCAATGGCCAGCGCCTCGTCGTAGTCGCCCGCCTTGATGACGGCCAGCACCGGGCCGAAGATCTCCTCCTGAGCGATCGTCGCCGTGGGCGCGACGTCGGCGAAGACGGTCGGCTCGAGGAACCAGCCCTCGCCGGGGGCGCGGCCGCCGCCGCTGATCAGGCGGCCTTCCGTCTTGCCCTTCTCGATGTAACCCAGGATCGTCCGCAAGGCGCCCTCGCTGACCACCGGACCGATCAAGGTCGCGCGCTCCGAGGGGTCGCCGACGGCGAGCGCGGCGACGCGGACGCGGAGCTTCTCCAGGAACGCATCGTACAGCGGCGCCTCGACGATCGCCCGCGAGCACGCCGAACACTTCTGGCCCTGGAAGCCGAAGGCCGAGGCCACGACGCCCTCGACCGCCGCCTCGAGATCGGCGTCGGCGGCGACGACGATCGAGTCCTTGCCGCCCATCTCGGCGATGACGCGCTTGATCCAGATCTGCCCGGGCTGGGTCTTGGCGGCCAGCTCGTTGATGCGCAGGCCGACCTCTTTCGAACCGGTGAAGGCGACGAAGCGCGTCTTGGGATGGGCAACCAGCCCGTCGCCGATCGCGGCGCCCGAGCCGGGGACGAAGTTGACGACCCCGGCGGGCAGACCGGTCTCGTGCAGCAGCTCGACGAACCGGGCAGCGACGACCGGCGACTCGCTCGAGGGCTTGAGGACGACCGTGTTTCCGGCGACGAGCGCCGCGCTCGTCATGCCCGCCATGATGGCGAAGGGGAAGTTCCAGGGCGGGATCACGACCCCGACGCCGAGCGGAACGTAGGCCAGCCGGTTGTCCTCGCCGGCGACCGGCGTCAGCGCCGGCGGCTCGTCGTAGCGCAGCGCCTCGCGCCCGTAGAACTCGAGGAAATCGATCGCTTCGGCGGTGTCGGCGTCGGCCTCGGGCCAGCTCTTGCCGACCTCGAGGACGAGCAGCGCGTTGAAGTCGTCGCGCCGCCGGCGCACGATCTCCGCCGCTTCGAACAGGTACCGCGCCCGCCGCGCGGCCGGAACGCGCTTCCAGCTCTCGAACGTCAGCGCCGCTACGGCGACCGCCTCGTTCGCCTGCGCTAGGGAAGCCGAGCCCACGGTTCCGACAAGCTCGGAGGGCCGGGCCGGGTTGCGCGACGCGATCGTCCTTTCGGTCTCGACGGGGCGGCCGCCGACGACCACCGGGTAGTGCCCTCCCAGCGCCGAGCGCACCCGCCGCAGCGCCGCTTCCAGCGACGCCGCATCGGCGGGGTCGGTGAAGTTGCGGATCGCTTCGTTCCTAAAGGGAGTGACGGGCGCGCGAGTCGTCGTCGTCAAGGGATCGATACCTTTCTGAAATGAGGCTGCTCCGAAATCGGCGGTACGGATTCGGCGAATGCCTCCGCCGGCCCCGGGGAGCCTGCCCGCTTGCTTCGTGCGAAAAAGTCCTAGCGGACGCCCACCCCCCTTGGGAGAATAGGCCTCAAAGCTGGGAGACTACATTTCATCATGATTTACGACATCGCGGTCGTCGGCGGGGGAATCGTCGGCAACGCCACCGTGCGCGAGCTCAAGCTCCGCTACCCGCACCTCAGCCTCGCAGGCGTCGAAAAAGAAACCGGCTTCAACAAGCACCAGACCGGCCGCAACAGCGGCGTCATCCATTCGGGGATCTACTACAAGCCAGGTTCCTTCAAAGCGAAGCTCTGCGTCGAGGGACGCCGCCTGGCGTGGAAGTACTGCGACGAGAAGGGCATCCCGTACAAAAACGTCGGCAAGCTGATCGTCGCCACCGAAGAATCCGAGCTCGGACGCCTGGGCGATCTGTGGGAGCGCGGGCAGAAGAACGGCGTCGAAGGCCTGGAGATGCTCGATGCCAAGCAGATTCAAGAGCGCGAGCCGTATTGTCGCGGCATCAAGGCGATCTCGTCGCCGGTCACCGGCATCGTCGACTGGGGCCGCGTCTCCGAGTCGTACGTGAACGACGCCAAGGAGATGGGCGTCGAATACTACCTCGGCCACGAGGTCACGAGCATCTCGCGACTCAACGGCGTCACCATCCTGCATACGCCGAAGGGCGAAGTCCAGGCCAAGAACGTCATCACCTGCGGCGGGCTCTACTCCGACAAGATCGCGCTGATGACGGGCGGCCATCGCGACCCCAAGATCGTTCCTTTCCGCGGCGACTACTTGATTCTCAAGCCCGAGAAGAACTATCTGGTCAAAGGCAACATCTACCCGGTCCCCGATCCCGAGTTCCCGTTCTTGGGCGTGCACTTCACCCCGCGCATGGACGGTTCGATCTGGCTCGGTCCCAACGCCGTGCTCGCCTTCGCTCGCGAAGGCTACTCGTTCTTCAAGATCGATCCGCGCGAGCTCTACGACGCTCTCAGCTACCCCGGCGTTTTCAGCCTCTTCACGAAGTACTGGAAGATCGGCCTGGGCGAGATCTATCGCGACCTGATCCACTCCGCCTACGTCAAAGCGCTGCAGCGCTACATCCCCGAGCTCAAGGTCTCCGACTGTCTGTCCGGTCCCTCCGGCGTGCGCGCGCAAGCGATGGCGCCCGACGGTTCGCTCGTCGACGACTTCGTCTTCGAAGGCTCGGAGGGCGTCGTGCACGTCCGCAACGCGCCGTCGCCGGCAGCGACTTCGTCGCTTGCGATCGGCAAGTACATCGTCGACGACGCCGCGAAGCGCTTCGATCTCGGGCGCGTCGTCGTCTCGGCGTAATCCGGCCCTGAATCTCTTCGGACACCATCACCCGGCAGCGACGCCCGCGTCGCGTGCCGGTGATGCGCTGGCGGCCGCCGCCGGCTTCTTGCATGCCGTTCCGCTCGGCGTCTGGCTGGCACTGGCCGGCGTCTTGGGCACGGTCGTCACGGCGCTGATCAATTACTACCTCGGCAAAGCGAGCGAGAAATCCCAGGCACGGCGCGACGCGGAGCAGCAGCGTCTCACCCTCGAGAAGCAGGCCGCGCTGACGTACGCGGATCTGCTCGCGCGAGTGCGTTTTCACTGCGCGACGCTGCGCGCCGCCGTCGGCCGCGGGTCGATCGACCTGGTCGCCTGGCGGGGCGCTCACGATGAGCTGCTGCGGCGCGCGCGCCAAACCGACGTGATCTCGGCGCTCGGGCCGAAATACGTCGACTTCATGGACGTCCTGCACGGCGAGGGCTTGGCCGTCAGCGCGCAGCACGCTTCCGGCAGCGAGCGGCAGGACGACGCCGACCTCACCGTCGAGAACGTCGCCGCCGTGGTGCTCGCGTACGCACCGTTTCTGCGCGCCTTCGGCGAGAGCGAGGAGAACGTCGCCGGCCTCGTGGCGTTCGCCGAGAACGCGCTCAAAGCCGCGCGCGACCGGCGGCGGCTCAAACCGCGGCCTTGAACCCCGCCGGAGTCTTCTGCCGAAGACGTCCGTTCTGACGCGTGTTCGCCCGTCGGTCCCCAGCCAGGAGGAGCGAGGCTCTCCCCAAGAACGAGGAGCCATGCTCCCGACCTTCATCGATGCCGACTGGCTGCGCGCGCACCTCGCCGATCCGGCGGTGCGCATCGTCGACACGCGCAGCATGCCGCACGGCGCGCCGGGCCTCGACCTGCCGAGCGGTGCCCGGCAATACGCCGCAGGCCACATCCCAGGCGCGGTGCATCTCGATTACGCCGAGCACTTGGTCGACCCGGCGACCCCGTACGCCACGCGCGTCGCACCGGCCGAGCTTTTCGCGAGCGTCTTCGGCGCGCACGGCATCGGCGACGCGACCGCGATCGTCGCCTACGACGACGGCGACGTGCCGTATGCCGCTCGCCTGGTGTGGATGTCGCGTTATTACGGCCACGACGACGTGCACGTCTTGGCCGGCGGCTTCAAGGAATGGGTCGCGCGCGGCGGACCGGTGACGACCGAGGTCCCGTCGTATCCGGCGGCCATCTTCACGCCGCGCGTTCGCCCCGAGCTTCGCGCCAGCCGCGAGGACGTGCTCGCGGTCGCGCTGGGCCGCAGCGACGCGCAGTTACTGGAGACACAACGCGATAAAACGTACGCGGCACGTGACGTCGATATCGCCGGCGCCAAGCGCCTCTCCGGCAACCGGCTGCTCGAAGACGCGCGCGGCGGCCGGGTCGCTCCGCGCGAAACGCTCGCGGCGCTGATCGAAGAAAACGGCCTCGACCGCGGCAAACGCACGATCGTCACTTGCGGCAGCGGCGTCTCGGCGTCCGGTTCGTACTTGGCACTGCTCGAAGCGGGGTTCACCGACGTCGCCGTGTATGACGGCTCGTGGCTCGAGTGGAGCCACGACGGACTCCCGACGGTCCCCAAGGGACACTCCGCGCCTTAGAGAGGACGCGGGAGCTCGCTCAGCCGGCTTGCGCGGCGGGGATCCGTTCGAGCAGCAGGTTGGCGAGCTTCGTCTCGGCGCCGAGATCGAGATCGTCCTGGTGACGCACGATGATCTCGAGCACGAGGCTGCCCCGCTGCACGAAGAGGCCTTCGTCATCGGCTACGGCGCGGTCCCCCAAGCCGGCAACGGCCTGGCCGCCGGTGTCGGCTTGCGAGCGCGCGGAAAAATAGTCGTCGATGCCGCGCGCCGCCGCGAGCTTCGCGTAGGTCGCGCACAGCGCCGCGCTCGGCGCCTCGGGCGCGACGCCCGCACAGAGGCGAGACTGGACCGCGAAGTAGGCAGTGCGCTGAGCGAGCGTCTGAGGCCGGACGATCGCGTACGAGACGACCGCATTACCCGATGCCGAGCGCGCGGCGAAAAAGCAGATGCCCGAGGCCGCCGTCTCCTCGTCGGGAGGCGAAACGTCGGTACCGGCGAGCGCGCCGACCTCGTCGGTCCCGACCAGGGCGCAATCGACCGCGGCGTTTTGGGCCGACGCCCGCGTTGCTTCTGACGCCGTGCCCAGCACCGCGCATGCGAATGCAGCCAGAATGACGATCGTTCTCAACAGGGACCTCGCCGGGGAACCGGGCCCGCTAACGCCCCGTGAAATTCGGTTTGCGGTGCTCGCGGAAAGCGCGCAGGCCCTCGCGGAAATCTTCGCTCTCGAGCGCCTGCTGGCGCAACTCGTGGATGCGCTCGAAATCGGAAGTGTTCAGCGGCAGTGCTTCGGCCAGCAAGCGCAGCTGTTCCTTCGCCGCCGAGACCGCCAGCGGTGCGTTCGAGGCGATCTTGCGGGCCATCGCGTAGGTGAACGGCTCGAGTTCGGAAGGCTCGACCAAGTGGTTGAGGATCCCTACGCGCAGCGCGCGTTCGGCTGCGATCGGCGAGGCGGTCACGAACATCTCGAGCGCGACGTTGAGCCCGACGCGATTGAGGACGTGCAGCAGCCCGCTCGAATTGTAGGGGACGCCGAGCAGCGCGGGCGTGATCGCGAACGTCGCCGTCGTGTCGCCGATCGTGAGATCGCAATTGAGGGCCAGGTCGCAGGCGCCTCCCCAGACGGAGCCGTGCACCATGGCGATGACCGGAAAGCGGAAATGGCGCACGCAGCGCAGCGCCTTTTCGAGCAGGCCCGTGTAGGCCAAGGGATCGTGGCCCGGCTCGAGTTCCTCGATATCGTGACCGGCGGACCAGACCGAATCCTGCGGCCCCGCGCGCAAGACGACGACGCGCACGTCGGCGCTCTCGAACGTCGCGAAGGCCGCAATGAATCGCTCCAGCAGCGGCTCGCTGAGCGCGTTGCGCTTGCTCGGGTTGTGGATCGTGATGGAGCCGATGCGCTCGAGAACTTCGGTCGTGATGTACTGATGAACACCCAAGCCGCCCGAAAAGACGCCTTTCACCACCGAATGCGGCGCGGCGTGCGGCTTGAAGACGAACTCCTCTGAGAGATCGTCTTCGGGCAAGGCGTTTCCGGCCGGTTCGTTCACGGTTGAGTTCTCCCGCGGGCGGGCTTCACGTGCGGATGCTGCATGGAAGTCCCCCTCATTAGTCGCATGAGCGCTCGCTTCCTCGGCAACAAAACACATCTATCAGGAGCACGCCCTTCCCCCAAGAAGAGCCTGTCGCTCTGGAGACTTGCGGCATCCCACCATTTCCCGGGCTCACTAAGTGTCTCTTCTGTTTGGAAGATCGGCACGCGGCCCGCAAAAACGACCCGCGGCGAGCCCCCCGCTATACGCCCAGGTAGGCTCGCTGCACGGCGGAATCGTCGAGCAGCGCGCGGGCGGAGCCCGAGAGGCTGATGCGGCCGGTCTCGAGCACGTAGGCGCGGCGCGCGAACTCGAGCGCGGTCTGCACGTCCTGCTCGACCATCAAAATCGCCACGCCTTCGCCGTTGATCAGCTTGAGGATCTCCAGCAACTGATCGACGACGACCGGCGCGAGGCCGAGCGACATCTCGTCGATGAGCAGCACTTTGGGGCGCGCCATCAAGCCGCGCGCGATCGCGACCTGCTGCTGCTCGCCGCCCGAGAGACGTCCGGCCAGGAAGTCGTAGCGCTCCCGCAAGCGCGGCAACAGCCCGAGAATCCGCTCGAGGTCGCTTTTCACTTCGCCGTCGGTGCGCAGGTAGGCACCCATCAACAGGTTCTCCTCGACGGTGAGCGAGCCGAAGAGACGGCGGCCTTGCGGCACCTGCACGACGCCGGCGCGTACGATCGCGTCGGGTGCCAGCCCGGTCAGTTCTGTCTCTCCGAAGCGCACGCGCCCGCCGCGCAGGCGCACGAGCCCGCTGATCGCGCCGAGCAGCGACGATTTTCCCGCGCCGTTGGAACCGATCAACGCGACGATCTCGCGCTCGCCGACCTCGAGCGAGACGTCCCACAGCACCTGCGTATCGCCGTAGCGCGCGCCCAAGCCTTCGACGACAAGCTTTCGCTCCGGTGCGCGACCGGGCTCCATCAGTGCGCGCCGGGCGGCTGCATCGCTTCCGCTTCCTCTCGCTCGCGTTCGATTTCGCCGAGCGCCCGCCGGCGCTGCACGTAGCGCGTCCCCAGATACGCCTCGATCACCGCCGGCGAAGCGACGACGTCGGTCGGCGCGCCTTCGGCGATCTTCTTCCCCTCGGCGAGCACGACGACGTGCGTCGAGATCGACATGATCGCTTTCATCAGATGCTCGACGACCATCAGCGTGACGCCCCGGGCGTTGATCTCGCGCAGCAGGGCGAGCGCTTCGTCGACTTCGGTCGCGTTGAGGCCCGCCATGACCTCGTCGAGCAGCAGCACGTCCGGGTCGAGCGCGAGCGCCTTGGCGACCTCCAAGCGTTTGCGGTCGGGGATCGTCAGGTCGCTCGCGGGCCGCTCGGCGACACGCGCCAAACCCACGATCTCGAGCAGCTCCCCCGCGCGTTCGAACGCTTCGCCCGTGGAACGCCGGTCGCGTCCGTACATCGAGCCGACCGCGACGTTCTCGCGCACCGTGAGATTCGCGAACGGCTTGACGATCTGAAACGTCCGCGCGATGCCGAGCCGGCAAACGGCGTGCAGCGGGACGTCGCCGATGCTGCGCCCGCGGAACTCCACGCGGCCCCGCGTCGGCTTGATCACGCCGGAGATGACGTTCATCAGCGTCGTCTTGCCGCTGCCGTTCGGCCCGATCAGCCCGACGACCGCCGAGCGGGGAACGTCGAAGCTCACGTCGTCGAGCGCTTGCAAGCCGCCGAAGCGCACGCCGACGCCCTGGATCCGCAGGAACGGCGCCCCGTCGCTCTCGTCCCTCACACCCGATACGCCGCGAGCGACCGCACGAAGCCGCGCCAACCGCCGCGCAGGTTGCGCAGATAGAGCAGTCCGCGTGGAAGGAAGAGCACCACGAGCACGATGACGGCGCCGAAAAAGAGCGTGTGGATCTGCGGGAAATGGCTCCACAGCGTCTCGTTGACGGCGGTTAGCAGAAAGGCCCCGACGAGCGGGCCGGCCGCCGTTCCCACGCCGCCGAAGATCGCCATGACGATCGGGAAGACGTTGTCGTCGACGGCGAAGGCCGTGGGCGGATCGATGAAGCCGTTCGCGAAGGCGAAGACCGCACCGGCCGCCGCCGCCATCATGCCGCTGATCGCCCAGGCCGCGATCTTGTATCGAGTCGGATTGACGCCCAGCACTGCGGCGGCATCCTCGTTCTCGCGAATGGCGACCAGCGCGTAGCCGAACTTCGAGCGCGCGATCAGCCAGGTCGCGAGCAGACTCGCGGCACAGACCAGCCACATGGCGTAGTAATACTGCGGAAACCACTCGGCTTGGCGCAGCGTGACCCCGCTCCCGCCGCCGAGCGCGTCGAGATTGGCGACGATCTCCTCGACGGCGAGCGCGATGCCCAGCGTCGCGATGCCGAAGTAGTGGCCGCGCAAGCGCAGGATCGGCAGGCCCAACACGACCGCGAACGCGGCGGCGACGAGCAGCGCGAGCGGGATGGCGAGCCAGACGTTCTCGACGCCGTGTTCGGCGAGGAAGGCGCTGGCGTACGCGCCCAGACCGAAATAGACGACGTTGCCGAAGCTGACGTAGCCCGTGTAGCCGCCGATCACGTTCCAGCCCAGCGCCATCGCCGAGAACATGAAGATGCCGCGGAAGAGATTCTCGTAGTAGCCGTTGTGGAGCAGCGGGATCCCCAGCAGCGCGACGAGCAAGGCGCAGCACAGCGCGAAGGCGAGCGGGCTCCCGGTGATGCCGCCCAGCCCGGCGTTGCGCAGCCAGGCCATTTTCAGGCCGTCGCCTTTCCGAGGATTCCGCGCGGCCGCACGATCAGCACGACCAGCAGCACGCACAGCGCGACCGCGTCCTGCAAGCCCGTGCCGATGAACTGCGAGCCGAGCGCCTCGAGGATTCCGTAGACCAGGCCGCCGACGAGCGCCCCTTCCACGCTCCCCAGTCCCCCCAGCACGCAGACGACGAAAGCCTTGATGATGTAGGGGTCGCCCATCGAGGGATTGAGGCTTTGGGTCAGCCCGACCAGCACGCCCGCCGCGCCGGCGAGCCCCGCTCCCAGCCCGAAGACGATCGCGTACAAGTGCGCGACGCGCACGCCCGCAAGCTGCGCGGCGCCGATATCCATCGACGTCGCGCGGATCGCGCGCCCGGTCTTCGAGCGCGTCAGCCAGAGCTGCATCACGCCGGTGATGGCCAGCGCGACCAGCAGCGTCCAGAACTTCACCCACGGCACCGTCACCGGCCCCAGCGAGAAGTTCGCCCCGATGTAGGCCGGCGTCACCGCCCGCTCGTCGCCGTGAAAGACCAGCAGCGCCGCGTTCACCAGCAGCAGCGAAAGTCCGAAGGTCAGCAGGAACGTCGTGAGGATCGGAGCGCGCACGACGAAGTTGATGACGAAGCGCTGCACGAGATAGCCGAACGCGAAGAGCACAACGAAAACGAGCGGCACGCTGAGGAACGGGTCGACGTGCCAGTTCGTGAACAGGAAATACGAGAGATACGCCCCCAGCATCAAGAACGCGCCGTGCGCCAGGTTGATGATGTTCATGATGCCCCAGACCAAGCTGAACCCCAGCGCAACGACCGCTAGGATGCCGCCCGCCAGCAATCCGTTGACGAGAATCTGTAAGAGGAGCTCCATCAGGCATTCTCCCGGAGGACGATCGCGGCGCTCACGAGCGCGCTCGCGCGAGCCACTGGATCGTAGCCCAGGCCCGCTTGCGACGGCGCGAAAGAGCCCTGGCCGGGGGGCCGCCGTCGCACCGTCGCAAGATCGGCGGGGAACTCAAAGCGCTAGCGCTTCGACCAATCCGGGGCCGGGTATTGCGGCTTGGCGTCGGCCACGACGTGCGGCCACACCGTGACCAACTGGCCGTTTTGGATCTGGTTGACCGCCATCGGCTTGTAGACGTTGATGCCGCGGCTGTCGAACTTGAGCAGACCGTAGAAGGTGACGACGTTGAGACCGGCCAGCCCGTCGCGCACTTTCTGCAGATCGAGCGAGCCCGCGCTTTGGATCGCATACTGAAACGCCAGACAGCCCGCGGCCGACTCCGCATTGTGATAGTCGGGAGCGTGACCGTACTTCGCCGCGAACTCCTTGGCGAACGCTTGCGAGCTCGAGATGAATCCCGGAGCACCCTTGTACTGTGCCGTGACCGACCACTGCGTGCCGCCGAACACGTAATCCGCGTCCTTGCCCAGCGACGAGCGGAAGTCGGGCGTGTCCGGGCCGACGGAATAGGCATAGGCCTTCGCGAGCACGTTCTGCTCCTTGAAGCCCTTCTGCAGCAGGAGCGCGTCCTGCAAGTGACCGCCGTTGAGGATCAGGTCGGGATTGGCGGCCTTGATCGCGCTGACCACGCCCGAGACGTCGGTCGTATCGGCCGGATACTTGTTGTTGTAGACGACCGAGAGGCCGTGCGACTGCGCGAAGTCCGCGGCCCCTTGCGCGACTTCGAGCGAGAACAGATCGTTGGCGGCGACGACCGCTACGGTCTTCGGCCTGGGGTTTTGGTGGAGGGCCATGTCCACGACGCCCTCGAGGTAACGGCGCGCCGGCGAGAGGACGGCGAACGTGTACTTGTAGCCCTGGTTGAAGATCTTCTCCGAAGCGCCGTTGGACTCGACCATCGGCACCTTGTAGCGCTCGACGACGGCCGCCGCGGCGAACGACGTCGCCGAACCGTACGGCCCGAGGATGAAATTGACGTGATCCTCGTTGATGAACTTCTCGATCAGCCGCGCCGAGGTCTGAGCGTTCGACTCGTCGTCGGCGTACTTGATGTCGACCTTGTAGGTCTTGCCGCCGACCTTGATGCCTCCGTGCGAGTTGACGTAGTCCTTCCAGAAGTCGTAGCCTTCCTTGGTCAGGACCCCCTCGCGTGCATCGCGGCCCGTGGCCGCGAGCGCCGCACCGAAGACGATCGTGCCGGTGTCGGCCCGAGCGGCCGCCGGCACGAGCGGGAATGACGTTGCCGCCAGTGCAGCGGCAAGGAAAAGACGGATAGACCGCACGTAGCATCCTCCAACAGAAACTCCGGAGGTCTTACGAGAAAAGCCGCCCCGGCGCCCTCTAGACGGTAAAGAAATCTCTTAGGACGAGCTCCGTGTCCCGGCGGCCAGTCCCCGCAGGAACGCCTGGGCCCGCTCGGCAGCCTCCACCCCGCGAGTCCCGGCGTAGGCGTCGACGAGGGCGCTCCCGACGATGGCCCCGTCGGCGAGCTCGCAAGCTTGACGAACGTGGCCGGCGCTCGAGATGCCGAAGCCGACCGCGATCGGCGCCCCGCCCAACGGGCGCAGTGCCGCGACCCGCGCGGCGATCGCGCTGAAATCGGGCTCGCGGCCGGCGCTGGTGACGCCGAGCCGCGAGACCACGTACACGAAGCCTTCGCTGCTGCGCGCGATCGCCGCGGCCCGCGCCGGCGGCGTCGTCGGCGCCACGAGCAGCGGCAGCGCCAGACCGAGCGGCGCGAAGGCGGCCCGGATCTCGCCGGTCTCCTCGAGGGGGACGTCGGGCACGATCGCCCCGCAGGCTCCCGCCGCGACCAGCGCCGCAGCGAAGCGTTCCAGCCCGTACTGCACGATAGGGTTGATGTAAGTGAAAAGCAGGATCGGCGGTGCGCCGCGCTCGTGCGCCCCCCGCGCCAGCGCCAGCGCGTCGTCGACCGTCGTGCCTGCGTCCAGCGCGCGCTTGGCGGCGGCGGCGATCGTCGGACCGTCCGCCAGCGGATCGCCGTAGGGGATCCCCAGTTCGATCGCATCGGCGCCGGCCGGGCCGAGCCCGTCGAGGACCAGCGCGGTCGTCGCCGCGTCCGGGTCGCCGGCGCAGATATACGGAATCAGCACGCCGCGGCCGGCGGCTTTCGCCCGCCGGAAGGCCTCGGCCAGCCGGGCCCCTCCGGTCGTCAAGGTCTCAGGCATAGACACCGGCCGGCTCCCTCGCCTCGAGGGCGGCGACTTGCCGCGTGTCCTTCTCCCCGCGCCCGCTCAGGCACACCAGCACGAGCCCCTCGCGGCCGCGCTCGTTCGCGAGGCGCCGCGCGAACGACAGCGCGTGCGCCGACTCCAGCGCCGGTACGATCCCCTCGCGCTCGGCGCAGCGGTGGAACGCCGCCAGCGCCTCCTCGTCGGTCGCGGCGACGTAGGTCGCCCGGCCGCTCTCTTTGAGAAACGCATGCTCGGGGCCGACGCCGGGGTAGTCGAGCCCCGCGCTGATCGAGTGCGTGTTGCGGACCTGGCCCTCGGGGCTCTGCAGCAGATACGAGCGCGAGCCGTGGAGGATGCCGACCGTCCCGGCGTTCAGCGAGGCGGCGGTATCGACGGCGTCGAGCCCGTGGCCCGCGGCTTCGACGCCCCACAAGCGCACCTCCGGATCGTCGACGAAGCCGGAAAAGATCCCCATAGCGTTGCTCCCGCCGCCGACGCAGGCCACCACGTCGCTCGGAAGCCGGCCGTAGCGTTCGAGCAGCTGCGCGCGCGACTCGATCCCGATGACCTTCTGAAACTCCCGCACCATGTAGGGATACGGATGAGCGCCGACCACGCTGCCGATCACGTAGAACGTGTCTTCGACGCGCGCCGCCCACTCGCGGAAGGCCTCGTTGGTCGCGTCCTTGAGCGTCTGCGTTCCGCTGCTCACGGAGTGCACGCGCGCCCCGAGCAGGCGCATCGTGTAGACGTTGAGCGATTGCCGCTCGACGTCGAGCGCGCCCATGTAGACGTCGACCGGAAGGCCGAGCTTTGCCCCGATCGTCGCGGTCGCGACGCCGTGCTGGCCCGCTCCCGTCTCGGCGATGATGCGCCGCTTCCCCATGCGCAGCGCAAGCAGCCCCTGGCCGACCGTGTTGTTGACTTTATGGGCTCCCGTGTGATTGAGGTCCTCCCGCTTGAGCACCAGCGGGGCGGCGGCCGGATCGTCGCTGAAGCGCGCGGCCTGCATCACGGGCGAGGGGCGTCCGACGAAGTCGCGCAAGAGCGTGTGATACTCGTCCCAGAAGGCGGGATCGGCGAAGGCGGCGTTCATCCCGCGCTCCAGCTCCGCCAGCGCCTCGACCAGCACTTCGGGGACGAACTTGCCGCCGAACCTGCCTCCGAAATAGCCCCGCTCGTCAGGCTTCTGCATCGGCCTCCCTCACCGCGCGCACGAACGCGCGCATCTTCTCAGCATCTTTGCGGCCGCCGGTCTCGACGCCGCTGCGCGTGTCCACCGCGTACGGGCGCACTTCGCGCACGCACGCGGCGACGTTCTTCGGCGTCAAGCCGCCCGAGACCACGACGTCCAGCGTCTTCGCCGCCTGCGCCGCGATGCTCCAAGGGAACGTCTTCCCCGTGCCGCCGGGCCGCTGTGCCGTTCCCGAATCGAGCATCAGCAGGCCGCCGCTATAGGTCTCGGCCAGCGAGCGCAGCAGCGAGGCCGGATCCGCGGCCGCCGCTTCGCTCGCGCGGACGACCTTGACGAAGGGCAAACCCGTCGAGCGGCAGAGCTCGGCCGGCTCGTGACCGTGGAACTGCAGCGTGGCCCGCGGCAGCTCGCGCGCGATCGCTGCGAGCTCGGCCGGCGACGGATCGACGAGCACCGTGACGAACGACAGCGCAGCCGGCGTCGCGGCGGCGAGCGCACGCGCCTGCTCGAGCGTGACGCGGCGTTCGCTCGGCGCGAGGATGACGCCGACCGCGTCGGCCCCCGCCTCGCAGGCCAGCGCGATCTCCTGCGCGCTCGTCATGCCGCAGAACTTGACGCGCGTGGGCCGCGCTCTCACTTCGCAGCGACGGCGCTCTTGATGAGCTCGACGAACTCGGCGGGATCGTCGCTGCGCATCAGCGCCTCGCCGATCAGGAAGCCGCGCGCGCCCCCGGCGAACAGCCGGGCCGCGTCCTCGGGCTCGTGCATGCCGCTCTCGCTGATGACCAGCGTGCCCCGCGGAACCGTCGGCAGCAGGTGTTCGGTGACGCCGAGGTCGGTCTCGAACGTGCGCAGGTCGCGATTGTTGATGCCGATGACCGAAGCGCCCAGCGCCAAGGCCCGCTGGAGCTCTTCCTCGTCGTGCACCTCGACCAAGGTGTCGAGCCGGAAGCGTGCGGCCTCCGCGGCCAGCTCGCGCAGCGTTGCGTCGTTCAAGCCCGCCACGATCAGCAGGACGGCGTCGGCGCCGTAGGCGGCCGCCTGCGCGATCTGATACGGCGCGAACAGGAAGTCTTTGCGCAAGATCGGCTTGGTGCTGTTGGCGCGCGCGATGTCGAGGTAAGCCAGATCGCCCAGGAAGTGGTCGGCCTCGGTCAGGACGCTGATCGCGTCCACTTCGGCGACTTCGTAGTTCGCGGCCACGACCGCCGGATCGAAGTTGCGCGCGATCAACCCGAGGGAAGGTGAAGCACGCTTGATCTCGGCGACGATCGCCGGACCTCGCGCTCCTTGCAGCGCCGCGGCGAAAGGCCGTCGTTCCGGGATGCGCGCCACGGCCCGCTCAACGAGCGCCGCGTAGCTTTCGCGCGCCTCCTCCTCTTTGAGCACCGCCGCTTTCGCCGCGTAGAGCTTCTCCAGGACATCGTTCATGCGAACTCCACCTCGCTCGGACGACGGACGGACTCGAAGACCGCAAGGGCGGCTCCGCCGGCGAGGCACTCGCGCGCCAGCGCGAGGCCCTCGGGCAGCGATGCAGCGCGCTCGGTGACGACCAGGGCGAGCGCGGCGTTGAGCGCGACGACCTCGGCGCGCGGCGAGCGTTCGCCCTCGAGGATCGCGCGCAGCGCCGCCGCGTTGTGCGGCGGATCGCCGCCGGCAATCGCTTCGGCGGGGACCGAGATCGAGAAATCCGACGGATCGAGCAGCCAGCGCCGCGCGCCGGCCTGCGTGAACTGATAGACGTGCGTCGGCGCGTCCCCGGCGATTTCGTCGATCCCGCTGGTCGCGTGAACGACCGCGCCGGCTTTCCCCCCGAGCCGCGCCAGCGCTTCGCCGACGAGCTCCAAGTGCGCTTCCGCGGGGACGCCAATGACCTGATGGGTCGCGCGCGCCGGATTGGCCAGCGGTCCGAGCAGGTTGAAGATCGTGCGCACGCCGAGCTCCCGCCGCACCGGGGCGACCTCGCGCATCGCCGGATGGTAGAGCTGCGCGAACAGGAAGGCGAAACGGTCGCGCTCGAGTCCGATGCGCGCGAGCTCGGGCGGCGCGTCGATGCGGATGCCGCAGGCCTCGAGCACGTCGGCGCTGCCGCAGCGGCTCGAGGCGGCGCGGTTCCCGTGCTTGGCGACGCTGACGCCGCAGCCGGCGAGCACGAACCCGGCCGCGGTCGAGATGTTGATCGTCCCGGCCCCGTCGCCGCCGGTCCCGCACGTGTCCGCGACGAGCGGCAGCTCGTGCTCGACGTGCAGCGCGCGCGCCCGCATCGCCTCGGCGGCGCCGACCAGCTCGACGGGCGTCTCGCCCTTGGTCGCGAGCGCCGCCAGGAACGCGCCGGCCTGAATCGGCGACCACTCGCCGTCCATGATCGCGCCGATCGCAAAGGCCATCTGCTCGTCGGCCAGATCGTGCCCGGCGACCAGCGGCCGCAGGAGCGCGCGAAACTCGCTCACCGCGCGGTCATGGCGAGGAAGTTCGCGAAGATGCGAGGGCCCTCGAGGGTGAGCACGGACTCAGGGTGGAACTGCACGCCGTGCACCGGCAGCGTGCGGTGCACGACGCCCTGCACGACCGCGTCGTCGCTGCTCGCGTTGGCCCGCAGCTCGGCCGGAAACGGCGAGTGCGCCACGCAAAGCGAGTGATAGCGGGTCGCGCTGAACGGATTCGGCAGGCCCGCGAACACGCCGCTCGCGTCGTGCGAGATCTGAGACGTCTTGCCGTGCATCAGGCGCGGCGCGTAGTCGACGACGCCGCCGAAGAACTCGCCGATCGCCTGCAGCCCCAAGCAGACACCCAGCACCGGGCGCCCGCTCTCGATCGACCAGCGGATCGCCGCCATCGTCTTGCCCGCCTCGGCCGGCCGTCCCGGCCCTGGACCGATGCAGACGCCGTCGTGCGCGGCGACCGCGGCCGCGTCCAAATGCGGGTCGTCGTTGCGCACGACGTCGACCTCCGCGCCCAGCGAGCCGAAAAGGTGCGCGAGGTTGTACGTGAACGAATCGTAGTTGTCGACGAGCAGGATCGTGCTCACCAGTCGAGCCCCAGCACGTCGCGCACGATCTTCGTCTTGGCAAGGACTTCTTGGTATTCGGCGAGCGGCTCGCTGTCGGCGACGATACCGGCCGAGGCCTGCCAATAGGCCCTGCCCCCGGCCGTCGCGACACAGCGCAGCACGATGCACGAGTCCATGTCCCCGTCGAAATCGAGATGAGCTACCGAACCCGCGTAAAACCCGCGCGCGACCGGCTCGAGCGTGTCGATGATCTGCATCGCGCGTATCTTCGGCGCTCCGGTCACCGTGCCGGCGGGAAAGGCCGCCGCGAACAGGTCGAGCGCGTCCCGGTCGTCGCGCAGTTCCGCGACGACGTTCGAAACGATGTGCATCACGTGGCTGTAACGCTCGATCACCATCAGCTCGTCGACACGGACGGTCCCGATCTTGGCGACCGCGCCCAGGTCGTTGCGCCCCAAGTCGACCAGCATCACGTGCTCGGCGCGTTCCTTCTCGTTGGCCAGCAGCTCGCCCGCGACCGCGTTGTCGCGCTCGGCCGTCTCGCCGCGCGGGCGCGTCCCGGCCAGCGGCCTCATGCGCGCCAGCGAACCGTCGAGGCGCACCAGAAATTCCGGTGAGGCGCCGAAGATCGCGCGCCCCTCGGCTTCGATGAAGAACATGTAGGGCGACGGATTGCGCGTGCGGATCTGGCGGTAGAAATCGAACGGCGTGCCATCGAGCTCGCAGGAGTAGCGAATGCCCACCTGCAGCTGGTAGGCGTCGCCTTCGTAGATCGCGCGCTTGGCCGAGGCGACCCGCGCCAAGAACTCCTCTTGCGAAAGCGATCGGTGGACCGGACCGCGCGCGCGCACGTTCCCCGGAATCGTCGGCCGCACGCCCAGGAGCTGCGCGATGTAGCGGTCGAGGCGCCGCTCGACCTCTTCCCGCTCGCCTTCCTCACGCACGAAGCCGATCAGCGAGAGCTTGTGCGTGAAATGGTCGAAGACGACCCACGTTCCGGGCACGACCACGTACGCGTCGGCGAAACGCACGTCGGCCGGGGGCTTGGGCCCGATCCGCTCGAGCACGCGCGCCGCGTCGTAGCTGAACGCGCAGACCGCGCCGCCCGCGAAGGGCAGCTCGGCGCGCTCGACCCGATACTTCCCCACGACCTGGCGAATCCGCTCGAGCATGCGAGGGTCGTCGTCGATGACGATGCTCTCGAGGTAATCGAGCCCGAGGAACGAGTAGCGCGAGATGCGATCGCTCCCCTCGACCGACTCGAGCAGACACGAACGCCCCGGCGTGGCCAGGGCGAGGTAGGCGGAAATCGGCGTGAGCGCATCCGCAACGAACTCCCGCACGACGGCGGCGAGTTGGAGCGGCTGCGTACTAGGAGACTGCGTAAGAATCGAACCGATACCCCCGGACCTCGGGGCCGACGCTAGTGAACCAGCTCGAGCAGGGACATCTCGGCCGCGTCGCCCGGACGCACTCGCGTCTTGACGATGCGCGTGTACCCGCCCGTCTTCGTCTTCAGCGCGGGCGCGATCTGATCGCAGAGCTTCTTGGTGACGGCCGGCTCGAGCAGATATGCCGCGACCAGACGGCGGGAGTGCAGATCTCCTCGGCGCGCCTGGGTGATGAGGCGATCGACGACCTTCGAGACTTCCTTGGCCTTGGAGGAGGTCGTCTCGATCTTTTCGTGCTTGAAGAACGACGTCGCGAGGCTGCGCAGCAGCGCCTTGCGATGGCCGTCGGTGCGGGAAAGGCGCTTTTTCGCGATCTGGTGCGGCATGATGGCGTTCCTAGTTGGGCTGGCGAAGCGCGAGACCGCGCTCCTCGAGGACCTGCTTGATCTCGTCGAGCGACTTCTTGCCGAAGTTGCGCATCTTGATGATCTCGTCCTCGGTCATGTCGAGCAGCTCGGAGACCTTCGAGATGCCCGCGCGCTTGAGGCAGTTGAACGATCGGACCGAGAGGTTGAGCGTCTCGACCGGGATATCCCACTCGCTGGCCGGCGCGGCGGCGGGCGGCTTCTCTTCCTGCGTGAAGTTCACGAAGAGGTCGAGCTGCTCTTGGAGGATCTGCGCCGCGGTCGAGAGCGCGTCGTCCGGGGTGATCGAGCCGTTGGTCTCGATCTCGATCGTGAGGCGGTCGAAATCGACCGACTGGCCGACGCGCGTGTCGTCGACGGTGAAGTTCACCTTGCGAATCGGCGAGAAGATCGAATCCATCGGGATCAGCCCGATCATGTGCTCGACGTTCTTCTGCCGGTCGGCGGTCACGTAGCCGCGCGCCTTCTCGACGCCGATCTCCATCTGGAGCCGGGCCGATTTCGACGTCAGCGTGGCGATGTGGTAGCCCGGCTGCAGGATCTCGACGTCGGCATCGGGCGTGATGTCAGAGGCGGTCACTTCCTTCGCGCCGGTCACCGAAAGGGTGAGCACCTTGGGCTCGTCGGTATCGAGCTTGATCGGCAGCCCTTTGAGGTTGAGGAGCAGGTTCGTCGTGTCTTCGACCACGCCCGCGATCGTCGAGAACTCGTGCAGCACGCCGTCGATCTTGACGTAAGTGACGGCCGCGCCCGGAATCGACGAGAGGAGCACGCGGCGCAGTGAATTGCCCAGCGTGATCCCGAAGCCGCGCTCGAGCGGCTCGATCACGAACTTCGCGTAGTTGTCGCGACGCTCGCGGACTTCGATGGACGCGCCCTGCGGCGCTTCGATGACGGTCATGCTTTCGTTCTGTCCTTTGCTGCTTGCGTTATCCGCCGTCCGCCCCGCGGCCCGACGATCGTACGCCTAGTAGCGATGAGTTGGTAGTGGTTGGATTCGGCCGACTAGATTCCGTTGACTTAGATTCGGTTCGTTCTCGGTTCCAAGGCTCTCGAGGTGGTGATTTCGGCCGGAGGCGACGAAGCATCCGGTCGAAAGCGCCGCCTCGAGCTACCTCGAGTAGTATTCGACGATGAGCTGCTCGTCTACGGGAGCGTCGATCTGCTCGCGGCCGGGGAGCTGAGTGACCTTGACGGTGAGCTCCTGGTCGTCCCACTCGAGCCACTCGGGATGGGCGCGGTTGCGCGCGTATTCGAGATTCGACTGGATGAGCGGAGACTTCTGGGAACGCTCGCCGATCGAGACGACGTCGCCCGGCTTGACCAGGAACGAGGGGATGTTGACGACGCGGCCGTTGACGCGGAAGTGACGGTGGGTGACGAGCTGGCGCGCTTGCGCGCGGCTGTTCGCCAGGTTCATGCGGTAGACGACGTTGTCGAGGCGGCGCTCCAGAAGCTGCAGGAACGTCTTGCCCGTCTGCCCTGGGACGCGCGCCGCTTCGCGGAAGTAGTTCTCGAACTGCGTCTCGATCACGCCGTAGTAGCGGCGCATCTTCTGCTTCTCGCGCAGCTGGCGGCCGTATTCGGAGATCTTCTGGCGGCTCGGCTTGCCCTGCGTCTTCTGGCCGGGCGCGGTCCCGCGGCGCTCGACGGCGCACTTTTTCGAGAGGCAGCGCTCGCCCTTGAGGAAGAGCTTGATTTTCTCGCCGGTCTTGCTGGTGGCCGTCTCGCGGCGGCAGAGCCGGCAGACCGGACCCGTGTAGCGTGACATTCTTCTCTACCTTACACTCTGCGTCGCTTGGGCGGCCGGCAGCCGTTGTGCGGGATCGGCGTGACGTCCTTGATCAAGGTGATCTCCAAGCCGGCGGCCTGGAGCGAACGGATCGCGGCCTCACGGCCGGCCCCCGGCCCCTTGACGTAGACTTCCGCCGTCTTCATCCCGTGATCCATCGCCTTGCGGGCGACGGCCTCGGCGGCGACTTGGGCGGCGAACGGCGTCGATTTCTTCGAGCCCTTGAACCCGAGATTCCCAGCTGAGGCCCACGCGATGACGCTTCCTTGATTGTCCGAGATCGTCACGATCGTGTTGTTGAACGACGAGTGGATGTGGGCGACGCCGGAGGCCACGTTCTTGAACTCGCGCTTCTTCCGGGTCTTGGTTTGCTTCTTGGCGGCCAATCGAACTCCAGTGCCTTTTATCTTGCCCCGCGTGGCGAACCCGGGGTGTCGTCGCCTCGACCGGCAACGCTGCAAAGCACTCCGATCTTCTTTACGGACGAGCGGCGAGAACGTCCGGCGCGCGGAACGCGCAAAGACGGCTGAACGCAGCCGACGAGAGAGTATACCCGATGCGACGCGACAGGGTCAAGCGCAGGCGGTCTGGCCGGTCCCCAGGCTGGCGGCCGCGGCCGGCCTCGTGTGACCTCGAGCGTTGCCGGCGAACCGCCCGGCGCCGCCCTGCCGTGTCCCGCCGCACGACTTCTTCAATCAGCTAATGGGTCTTACGGCCCCGGTACGATGCGTCGAGTATGGGCATCCCGTCCATCAAGCGCTTTCGTCCCGGCACGGCTGCCGCAGCCTGCGCGGCCGCGCTCGTGCTCGCCCACGCGCTCCCCACCGGCGCCCAGACGCTGAGCCGCTCCCGCGACGGTGCCGTCGTCGTCGTGGCGCACGGAACCGAGGCTGACGGCATCGGAGCCGGCTCCGTGGTCGGAGTCGCAGGCGGCGAGGTCAGGATCGTCACCGCCAAGCACGTCGCCACTTTCGGCCGGCTCGCCGTCCGCTTCGAGGGCGGCGTCGAGGCGCAGGCGAGGATCGCAGAGCTCGTCCCCGGCCGGGATCTCGCCCTCATCGACGCCAGCGTCGACCCGGCCTTCGCTTCGAGCCTGCGCGTCGCACCGGTCGGCCGGCCTCGGGCCGACGAGCCCGTCCACGTCTGGGGCTGCGGGATCGCCGGGCCGGCCCTCGAGCCCGGCGCCGTGGAAACGTTGAGCGGGGAGCTGCCCGACGGCCCGGCTCGAAGCCGCTATGCGCTCGACTGCCGGCTCTGCCACGAAGGCGACTCGGGGGGCGGCGTCTTCACCAGCGACGGGACCCTGGTCGGCGTCTTCATCGGTTACTTCTCGCTCGTCGACGGCCGGATGTCGATCGCCGAACTGCCTCCGGACGAGGCCACGATCGCCGCCGCCGGACCTGCCACGGTCGCTTCCTCAAGTTTGAAGATGGCGCGGTCGAACACATCGACGACGCCGGCGATGGCGCCGGCATCGAGGTTCTCGCCCTCGACGAGCACCCTGCGGACAGTCCCCTCGAGCAGCACCAGCAACGCGTCGGCGAATTCCCTGGGGCGGGGAACCCCGATCGTGATGGCCTTCCCCAACCCCTCGAGGTAGGACGCAAGAGCGTCGACCGTCTGCGCCCGATTGCGGCGCTGCAGCGCCTTCAACTCGGTGTCGATCTCGCGCTGGGCGTACCACGCCCGCACCAGACCGCGCCGCTCGTACGGTGCGCTCAGCACGGCCGCGACCCAAGCCCGCACCCGCACCCGCTCCGCTTCGAGCGAGCCGAAGGGCGGTTCGAAGGAGGGTCGCGTGCGCGCCCAGGCCTCGCGGGCACGTTCGATCGCGGCGCGCAGCGCCGCGCCACGGTCGGCGAAATAGCGATAAAAGGTGCCGTGCGCGAGGCCGGCGGCAGCGGCGATCGCGCCGGCCGTGACCCCGCTGTATTCCTGCTCCTCGAGCAGCCGTTCGAGCGCCGCCAGCAGGCGCTCCCGCGTATCCCGGGCACTCCTGCGGGGGCGCGTGGCGGAGGACTCCCCCTCGCCGCCGGCCCGCCCGAGATAGGTCCACCTTCCGCGGACCTTCCCGCTGGCAGGGTCGCGGTACGTCTCGACCCGGTAGCGGTACGCGCGGCTCCCGACGTGCTTGACGACTTCGTGCGCCACTGTTAGCCTCGCCTCGGCATTTGGTATACTGACTTCAATGTCATTTTGGCGTACCCTCTACACGAGACGAAAGGCGCCCGCTCTTTCATGGCATCCCTAGCGGCAGCCCAGCGCCGGCCTGCTTTGCTCGGCCGCGCCGCCGCACGGCCCGAGCCGCCCCTCGCGATGATCACGCTCACCGTGATGCTGGGCGTCATCATGGCGATCATCGACAGCTCGATCGTCAATGTGGCGCTCAACGACATGGCCGGGAACGTCGGAGCTTCGCTCGACGAGATCTCGTGGGTCGCCACCGGCTACATCCTGGCCAACGTCGTGATCATGCCGCTCAACGGCTGGCTGACCGCGATGTTCGGGCGCAAGCGCTATTACGCCGGCTCGCTCGTCATCTTCACGCTCTCCTCGCTCATGTGCGGGCTCTCGCACAGCGTCACGGAGCTCGTGGTGTGGCGCGTGGTCCAGGGTATCGGCGGCGGCGCGCTGCAGCCGACGGCGCAGGCGATCCTCTTCGAATCCTATCCGCCCGAACGGCGCGGCGCGGCGATGGCCGTCTTCGGCTTGGGCGCGATGGTCGGCCCTGCCGTCGGCCCCACGCTCGGCGGCGCGATCGTCGACAACTACTCCTGGCCGCTGATCTTCTACATCAACATCCCGATCGGCATCGTCGCGTTCTTGATGACGCTTACTTACATCCGCGATCAGTCGTACGTCGCCAAGCCCGAGCGCGGCATGGACTGGACGGGCCTCGGGATCATGATCGCCGGCGTCGCCTCGCTGCAATACGTGCTGGAGCGGGGCCAGCGCGAGGACTGGTTCGACTCCTCGACGATCGTGCTGCTGACGGTCGTGGCGGTCGTGGGGCTGACCTGGTTCGTCGTCCGCGAGCTGCGCGACTCCCACCCGTTCGTCAACCTGCGCGTCTTCCGCTCGCGCTCTTTCGCCGCCGGCAACGTCATCGGCGTCATCAGCGGCTTCGGGCTCTTCGGCCTCAACCTCGTGCTGCCGCTCTTCTTCCAAAACGTGCTCGGCTTCGACGCCTGGCACACCGGCTTGGCACTCTTGCCGGGCGCGATCGCGACGGCGATCAGCATGCCGATCGCCGGACGTCTGGTCAACCTCGTCGACGCGCGCGTCTCGATCGCGTTCGGTCTGGGCGTTTTCGCGGTCGGCTCGTGGCTCATGGGCGGCCTCAACCAGACCGCGGGTTATTGGGACATCTTCTGGCCCCGCACCTTACAGGGCTTCGCGCTCGGTTTCTTGTTCGTGCCGCTGACCACCGCGACGCTGGCGGGCATTCCGCGCGCGGAGATGGCGAGCGCGACCGGCCTCTACACGCTCGTCCGGCAGCTCGGCGGCAGCTTGGGCATCGCGATCCTCGAGCTGATCGAAACGCGCCGCCAGGATTTCGCGCAGCACACGCTGGCCGCCGGCGTCACGCTCGCCAACGCGAACGTCGCCAACATGCTGCACGGCGCGAGCAGCCAGACGCAGGCCCTCTCGCAGCTCTCGAACATGGTGAACCAAAACGCCACGACGATCGCCTACGATTACACCTTCCGCATCTGCGCGATCGTGTTCGCGCTCGCGATGCCCTCGGTGTTCCTCCTGCGCAGCGCAAAAGCGACGGCGCGCCGCGAGGCCGCCGTCGCCCTCGAATGAAACCCCGCCTACTTCTTGGGCGCGGTCGTCGCCTTCTTCTTCGCGCCGACGGTCTTCTTGGGACCTTTGCGCGTGCGCGCGTTCGTCTTGGTACGCTGCCCGCGGACGGGTAAACCGCGCCGGTGGCGCAGCCCGCGATAGCAGCCGATGTCCGTCAAGCGCTTGATGTGCCCGGCCACCTCGCGGCGCAGGTCGCCTTCGACCTTGACGGTGCCGTCGATCGCGTCGCGAAGCTTCTTCTCGTCCTCTTCGGAGAGGTTTTTGACGCGCACGTTCGGGTCGACGCCCGTTCGGGCGAGGATCTTCTGCGCGGTCGGAAGGCCGATCCCGTAGATATAGGTCAGAGCGATTTCGATCCGTTTCTCGCGCGGGAGATCGATCCCGGAGATGCGTGCCATCAGCCCTGCACTTGCTTATGCTTGGGGTTGGACTCGCAAATCACGCGAACTTTTCCCTCGCGGCGGATGATGATGCATTTCTCGCAAATGCGTTTGACGGACGGTCGTACTTTCATGGCTTACTTATACCTATAGGTGATGCGGCCGTGGGTGAGATCGTAGGGTGAGAGCTCGACGAGGACGCGGTCGCCGGGCAGGATCCGGATGAAGTTCATGCGGATCTTTCCGCTGACGTGGGCCAGGACGCGATGCCCGTTGGCGAGCTCCACGCGGAACATCGCGTTGGGCAGAGGCTCGACGATCGTGCCCTCGACTTCGATCGCCTCTTCCTTGGGAGTTTCGTTCTTGACGCCCCGGTCGTTGGATTTCTTCCGGCGCTCCGGCCGGGGGCCGCCGCGTCGTCGAGCCATTACTTCGGCATCCCCATCACGCCGCTATCTCTTCCTTCGGACGGAATCGAGCCACATCGTCGTGCTCGAGGACGTCGCGCAGGGTGAGAATCCGCGGACCGTCTTCGGTGAGCGCGACCGTATGCTCGAAATGCGCCGCAAGTTTACCATCTGCCGTGACGACTGTCCAGCCGTCCTTGAGGGTTTCGACCTCCCAGGTCCCCTCCGTGATCATCGGCTCGATGGCCAGGACCAGTCCCGGCCGGAGCACGATCCCCTTCCCCGGCTCACCCCAGTTGGGGACCTGCGGCTCCTCGTGCATCTTCTGACCGACCCCATGCCCGACCAGGGCCCGGACGACCCCGTAGCCGTGGCTCTCGGCGTGCTCCTGGACGGCATGGCCGATATCCGAAAGCCGGTTGCCCTTCTGCATCTCCGCGATGCCGAGCATCAGGCACTCCTGCGTCACCCGCATCAGGCGCTCGGCTGCGGCCGAGACCGTCCCGACCCCGAACGTGACCGCCGAGTCCGAGACGTAGTTCTCGAACGTCGACCCGATGTCGATCGAGAGAATGTCGCCGTCCTTCAGGGCATAGTCGCCGGGGATGCCGTGCACCACCACCTCGTTGACCGAGGCGCAGATCGAGGCCGGAAAGCCGTGATAGCCCTTGAAAGTCGGGACGCCGCCTCGTTCCAGGATCCCCTTCTCGGCGATCCGGTCCAGCTCGCGCAAGGTCACGCCGGCCTTCGCCGTCTTGATCAGCGTCGAGAGCACCGCGGCGGTGACTTTGCCGCTGCGCCGCATGATCTCGATCTCGCGAGCCGACTTGATGGCGATCATCCGACGGGCGAACCCTCTGCTCCGGCGAGCGCGCCCAGCACCTCCTTGGTGACCTGGTCGATCGGGGCCAGCCCGTCGATCCGCACCAGCAGGCCCGACTTGTCGTAGTAGCCGATCAGCGGCGCCGTCTGCGCCTCGTAGGTCGCCAAGCGCTTCGAGACGACCTCGGCCGTGTCGTCGGGCCGCTGCACGAGCGGTCCGCCGTCGTCGTCGTCGATCCCCGGCGTGCGCGGCGGGTTGAACTCCGTGTGATAGGTCCGCCCCGAGCGGGGGTTCGTCCAGCGTCCGGTGAGCCGCCGCAAGAGCACGTCGGAATCGGCTTCGAAGAGGAGCACCGCCGCCAGCGGCTTGCCGAGCCGGCCCAGCATCGCGTCGAGCGCCTCGGCCTGGGGGACCGTGCGCGGAAAACCGTCGAGGATGAACGCCTCGGTCGACGCGAGCTCGCCTTCCATCATCGCGATGATCAGGTCGTCGGGGACGAGCCCGCCCGATTCCATGAACGACTTCGCCTGGCGGCCGAGCTCGGTTCCGTCGGCGACGTTTTTGCGCAAGAGATCCCCCGTCGAGATCTGGCGCGCGCCGAAGCGCTCCTCGAGAATCTTGGCCTGGGTGCCTTTCCCCGCGCCGGGCGGGCCTAGGAAGACCACTCGCATGCTCTTCATCCTTTGATAAAGCCCTTATAGTCGCGCATCGCCAAGCGGGCTTCGATCTGCGTCATCGTGTCGAGCGCGACGCCGACGACGATGAGGAGCGAGGTCGAGCCGAGATAGAACGTGGTGACGCCGAGGCCGCGCTGCAAGGTCGAAGGCAGGATCGCGAGCAGGCCGAGGTAGACCGCCGCGACCGTGGTGATCCGCAGCAGGATCCGGCGGATGTACTCTTCGGTCGGCAGGCCGGGCCGGATACCGGGGATGAACGACCCGCTCTTCTTGAGGTTGTCGGCGATGTCTTTGACGTTGACGACGACCGAGCTGTAGAAGAACGTGAAAACCACGACCAGCACGAAGTACGCCAGATTGTAGAGGAACGTGTTGGGGCTGAAATAGGTCTGCACGAAGAGCGAGACCGCGGTCGCGTTCGAGGGGATCTCGAGCGGGCCGGCGTGCACGTAGGCGGGGACGGTCCCCGAGTGCTGGAACCACGAGAGCGCCTGCTGCGGCAGCAGCAGGATCGAGATCGCGAAGATGATCGAGATGACGCCGGCGTTGTTAAGCCGCAACGGAATGTACGAGGAGCGGCCGGCGAACATCTTGCGCCCGACGACGCGGCGCGCTTGCTGGACGGGGATGCGCCGCTGGCCCTGGTACATAAAGACGATCGAGACGATCGTGATCAGCGCGATCGCGATGAACAGGAACAGGTTGAAGATGTTCAGACCGCCGGTCTGGCCGATCTGCACCGTCTGCGCGACGTAGGTCGGATAACGCAGCACGATGCCGATGAAGATGATCAGCGAGACGCCGTTGCCGATGCCTTTGTCCGTGATCTGTTCGCCCAGCCACATCAGGAAGAGCGTCCCCGCGACGAACGCGATGACGGCGTAGACGATGAATTGCCAGGAGCTGTCGTAGAAGACGCCGGCCCGGCTCATGTTGACCGACATCGTCGTCGCCTGGACGACGCCGAGCACGATCGTCAGCCAGCGCGTGTACTGGCTGATCTTCTTGCGGCCTTCCTCGCCGCCTTTCTTGGCCATCTCCTCGAGCTGCGGCATCACGACCGTCATGAGCTGCATGATGATCGAAGCGTTGATGTAGGGCGTGATCCCCATCGCGATGATGGAGAGCTTCTGCAGCGCGCCGCCCGAGAGGAAGCCGAGGAAGTTATAGAAGCTGCCGCCGCGCAGCAGATCCTGCCAGCGCTTCTCGTCGACTCCCGGCAGCTGCACGTGGATCATGAACACGAAAAGGGCAAACGCGCCGAGCACGAACGCGACGCGTTTGCGGATGTCCGGGACGAGGAGCGCCGCGCGGAGGTTGTTCAGCAAAGGTCAGGCTTCCGGTCTTTGCTCTTCACCGAGATCGGCGGCAGCCGCCAGGAGTGCCTGGCGCGCGCTCGCCGAGAAGAGGACGTCGCGAAAGACGAGGCCTTGCGGTAACGTCTTCCCGGACTTGGTCCCCCCCAGGATCTTGACGCCGTCCCGGAGCTTGCCGACGACCCCTTTGGCCAGGAGGTTATCGGGCGTGACCTCGAGCGCCGGATCCCAATCCGCCAGCGCACCGACGTTGACGACCGCGTAGGTCGTGCCGAAGTGGCCGGTGTCCCGGCCCTTCTGCGAGTAGCCGCGGTTGTGGGGCAGGCGCCGCGCCCAGGGAGTCTGGCCGCCCTCGAAGGCCGGCCCTTTGCCGCCGCCCGAGCGGACCGTCTGCCCTTTGCCGCCCTCGCCGCCCGTTTTCACCATACCCGAGCCGTGACCGCGTCCGATGCGGACGCGCTTAGGGCGTGCGCCCTCGTTCTCGCGTAACGAGGCGAGGGTCAGGCCGGGCGCCGTCACGGGAAGCCCGCTGCCGCGCGCGACCGCGGGCGCCTTGACTTTGGTCTTCGGCCCAGCGCCCTTGGGCGCCGCTTTCTTACGGGTCGCTTTCGTCTGTGCCATCTGCCGTTACCTTATTCTCAAGCGAAGATCTCGGCGACGGTCTTGTCGCGGAGCTTCGCCACCTGCTCGGCGGTCTTGAGCGAGCGCAGTCCTTCGTACGTGGCGAGCACGACGTTGATCGGATTCGAGCTGCCCAAGGACTTCGTCAGGATGTCGTGGATGCCCGCGAGCTCGAGCACGGCGCGCATCGGTCCGCCGGCGATGACGCCGGTCCCCGGCGCCGCGGGCTTCATGAAGACCTTGCCCGCACCGATCTGAAAAGTGACTTCGTGGGGGATGGTCCGCTCGACCATCGGGACGGTGATGACCGCCTTCTTGGCCTGCTCGACGCCCTTGCGGATCGCTTCAGGCACCTCGCCCGCCTTCCCGATCGCGAAGCCGACGCGGCCCTTGCGGTCCCCGACGACGACGAGCGCGCTGAAGCTGAAGCGCTTGCCGCCCTTGACGACCTTGGCGACGCGGTTGACGCGCACGACGGTCTCTTCGAAGCCAGAGTTGTCGCGGTCGCGGCCGCGTCCACCACCATAGTTCATCCTAAAACTCCAAGCCGGCTTCGCGCGCGGCCTCGGCGAGAGCGGCCACGCGGCCGTGATAGCGCCGCCCGCTCGTGTCGAACACGACGGCATCGATGCCCGCGGCTTTGGCTTTCTGACCGATCACCGTGCCGACTTTGCGCGCGGCTTCGACGCTCGTGCGCGAGCCGAGCCCCTCCGCCAGATCTTTCTGACGCGTCGAGGCGGCGACCAGCGTGTGGCCCTTCGAGTCGTCGATGACCGCCGCGTAGATATGATGCAGCGTACGATTGATCTGCAGACGCGGGCGCTCCGGCGTGCCGACGACCTTGCGCCGAAGCCGCTTGTGCCGCTTGATCCGCTGCTCGTTTTTCGAGAGTGCCATTTACTTCTTCCCGGCCTTGCCCGCTTTGCCGAGCTTCTTCCGTACGTATTCGCCTTCGTAACGAATGCCTTTGCCCTTGTAGGGCTCGGGCGGACGCAGGTCGCGAATCTCGGCGGCGACCTGCCCGACCTGCTGCTTGTCGATCCCGTCCACGTGAATGCGGTTGGTCCCCTCGACGGTGAACGAGATGCCCTTGGGCGCATCGTAGCTGACCGGGTGGGAATAGCCGAGCTGGAGGTTGAGCCGTTCGCCGGCCTTGTTGACGCGATAGCCGACGCCCTGGATCTCGAGGCTCTTCCGGAAGCCTTTCGAGACGCCGTGAACCATGTTGGCGACCAGCGTGCGGGTGAGGCCGTGCGCGGAGCGGTGCTCCTTGGCGTCGCCCTTGCGCTCGACCGTCACCTGGCCGGCGTCGACCGCAACGGTGACGACCGGCAGCACCTGCTGCTCGAGTTCGCCTTTGGGACCCTTGACCCGCACGACGGAATCCGCCACCTCGACGGTGACGCCGCTCGGAATCGCGACGGGAAGCTTACCGATTCTCGACATGTTCGCTCACCATACGTAGGCCAGGACTTCGCCGCCGAAGCCCTCGCGCTTGGCCCGTTTGCCCGACATGATGCCCTTGCTCGTCGAGACGATGACGAGGCCCAGGCCGCCGAGCACGCGCGGAATCTCCGAGCACGACGAATAGACGCGCAATCCCGGCCGGCTGATGCGGCGCAAGCCGGTGATGACTTTTTCCTTTTCAGGGCCGTACTTGAGGGTGACGCGCAGCGTGCCTTGCGGTCCCTCGGAAACAGACTCGAAGTCGCGGATGAAGCCTTCCTCTTTGAGGATCGCCGCAATTGCCTTCTTCATCTTCGAGGCGGGCATGTCGACGGTCTGGTGGTTGGCCGTGTTCGCGTTGCGAATCCGGGTCAGCATGTCGGCGATCGGATCGGTCACAACGCCCATTACCAGCTCGCCTTCGTGACGCCGGGGACGAAGCCGCGGTGCGCGTTCTCGCGCAAGCAGATGCGGCACAGGCCGAACCTACGGTAGTAGCCGCGCGGGCGGCCGCACGCCAGGCACCGGTTGTGCTGGCGGGTGCTGAACTTCGGCGTGCGCTTCGACTTCTCGATCATCGAGGTCTTGGCCATTTACTGCCGCTCCTTCTGCAGCGGAAGTCCCATCTGCGTGAGAAACTCCGTCGCCTCTTCGTCGTTCTTGGCCGTCGTCACGATGACGATGTCCATCCCGCGCATCTTATCGACTTTGTCGTAGTTGATCTCAGGAAACACGATCTGCTCTTTGAGGCCCAGATTGTAGTTGCCGCGCCCGTCGAACGACTTGCGCGAAAGCCCGCGGAAGTCGCGGATGCGGGGCAGGACGATGTTGAAGAGCTTGTCGAGGAACACGTACATCCGCTCGCCGCGCAGCGTGACCTTGGCGCCGATGTTCATCCCCTCGCGCAGCTTGAAGGCGGCGATCGACTTCTTGGCCTTGGTGATCACCGCTTTTTGACCGCTGATCGTCTCGAGCTCCTTGACCGCCACGTCGAGGATCTTGGCGTTCTGGATCGCCTCGCCGACGGACATGTTGATGACGACCTTCTCCAGCTTGGGAATCTGGTGGACGTTCTTGTAACCGAACTTGTCGACCAGCTTCTTGCGGACGTCGCTGTTGTATTTCTCGCGCAGACGCGCCGTTGCGGCCATCGCCTATCGCCCCTTCACCGACTCGGGCGCCGGCTCGCCGCAGCGTCCGCAGACGCGCTGCTTGCCTTCGCTTCCGGTCTGATACTTGATCCGCGCCGGCGCATCGCACTTGGCGCAGATGTACTGCAGCGCGGAGAGGGGCAGCGGCGCCTCTTTTTCGTAGATGCCGGCCGACTTGGCCCCCGCGTAGCCTTGTTTGCTGTGGCGCTTGACGACGTTGAGGCCCTCGACGGTCGCGAGCCCCTCCTTCGGAAACACGGCTTTGACCGTGCCGCGCTTGCCCTTTTCCTTGCCGCGGCGGACCGCCACGGTATCGCCCTTGATCAGCTTGCTCTTGGGCGTGCGCGGGCGTTCGAGCGTCGGGTTCGCCATCACAGGACCTCCGGAGCCAGCGAGGCGATCTTCAAGAACCCGCGGTCGCGCAGCTCGCGGCAGACCGGCCCGAAGACGCGCGTGCCGCGCGGGTCGAGGTTGTCCTTGTCGCCCTTGATGATCACGCAGGCGTTCTCGTCGAACTTGATGACCGAGCCGTCCGGACGCCTCATCGGCTGCGAGCAGCGCACGATGACGGCCTTGACGACTTGGCCCTTTTTGACCGCGGCGCCCGGGATCGCGCTTTTAACGGTCCCGACGATGATGTCGCCGACGTAGGCATAGGGATGCCGCGACCCGCCCTGCACGTGGATGCAGAGCAGCTCTCGAGCCCCTGAATTGTCTGCGACCTTCAGTCGCGTCTCTTGCTGTATCATGTGCGTCTCACGATGTTATTTGGCTCGCTCGACGATCTCGAGCAGGCGCCAGCGCTTGTCGCGCGAGAGCGGCCGGCATTCCATGATGCGCACCAAGTCGCCGGTCTTGGCCTCGTTACGCTCGTCGTGCGCCTTGAAGCGAACCGACTTGCGCACGATTTTCTTATAGACCGGGTGCGGCACGCGCGTCTCGGTGAGCACGACGATCGTCTTGTCCATCTTGTCGCTGGCGACGCGCCCTTGCTTGACGCGGCGGCTGTTTCGGGTCTCCACTCTAAGCTGCTCCATGCTTGGCGGCCGCCAGGCGCTTCTCGCTGATCACGGTTTGAATTTGAGCGTACTCGCGGCGCACGGCCCGCACCCGGCTGAAGTCCGAGAGATGGCCGGTGCGCAGTTGGAAGCGCAGGTTGAAGAGCTCTTCCTTCGTGTCGCGGGCCTTCTGCTGCAATTCGGTCTCCGTCAAATCGCGCAACTTCGAAAGCTCGTCCCTCTTCACGATGCGGCCTCCGTCTCAGACTGGCGGGAAACGATCTTGGTCGCGATCGGGAGCTTGGCGGCGGCCAGCTTGAGCGCTTCGCGCGCGGTCTGCTCCTGCACGCCCGCCAGCTCGAAGAGCACCCGGCCCGGCCGCACGACGGCGACCCAGAACTCCGGATTGCCCTTGCCGGAGCCCATGCGAACCTCGGCCGGCTTCTTGGTGACCGACTTGTCGGGGAAGATCTTGATCCACACCTTGCCGCCTCGCTTGATATGGCGGGTCAAGGCGATACGAGCCGCCTCGATCTGGCGGTTGGTCATCCAGCACGGCTCGAGCGCCTGCAGGCCGAACTCGCCGAAAGTCAGCTCGTTGCCGGAGAGGGCCTTGCCGGTCATGCGCCCGCGGTGCTGCTTGCGCCACTTGACGCGCTTGGGAGTCAGCATTACTCCGCCACCTCCCCGCCGGACTCGAGCACCGTCGCGTCCGAGACCGACTCGATCCCCGCCGGCGGCACGTCGTGCGTCACCGAACCCGCGTGCACCGAAGTCGCGTGCTCGCCGCTGGCCGAGGGCGAGCCCTCGATGTCGGAGACGACGGAGCTGTGGTCGTGTTCGATCTCGCCCGGGGTCGGGGACGCGAGCGGCGCTCCCTCCTCGCGCCGTCCGGCCGTGCCGGGCGCAGCCGGCCCGCGGCCGCGGCCGCCGCGCCGGTCGTTGCGCCGGTCGCGAAAGGTCGCCCGTTCGCCGAGCGGCCGCTCGGGCCGCTGCTCGCGCGTCTGGTCGGGAAGCACTTCGCCCTTGTAGATCCAGACCTTGACGCCGATGCGGCCGAAGGTCGTGAACGCCTCGACGTGCGCGTAGTCGATGTCGGCGCGCAGGGTGTGAAGCGGGACCTTCCCGTCGTGGTTCTGCTCGGAGCGCGCGATCTCGGCGCCGCCCAGGCGTCCCGAAACCATCACCTTGACGCCGCGCGCGCCGGCCTTCATGGTGCGCATGATCGCCTGCTTCATCGCGCGGCGGAAGGCGATGCGCTTCTCGAGCTGGTCGACGATGTTCTGTCCGACCAGCCGCGCGTCGAGCTCGGGGTGCTTGATCTCGACGACGTTGACCTGAACGTTCTTCTGCGTGATGCGCTCGAGGTTCTTACGGATGTCCTCGATGCCGACGCCGCGCTTGCCGATGATGATGCCCGGCTTGGCGGTGTGGACGATGACGCGCGCCTGGTTGGCGCGCCGCTCGATCTCGACTTTCGAGATCGCGGCCGCGCGGGTCAGGCGCCCGAAATACTTGCGGATCGCGCCGTCCTCGTGCAGCCACACCCGATACTGCTTTTTCTCGAACCAGCGGCTCTCCCAGGTGCGCGTGATCCCGAGGCGCAGGCCGACCGGATGAATCTTCTGTCCCATATCCTACTCCGATGCTCCGGCCGCCGCGGCCGCCTTCTTACGAGTGCGCTTCGCGGGCGTCTTGGCCTTGGGCGCCGCGGCCGCCGCCCGGCGGCGCGACTCGACGGTGCTGAGCGCGATCGAAGCCCCGGCCCGCTTCTTGGGCTGGTGCTTGGGCGGGGTCGGACCGACCGCGATCGTCACGTGCGACATCCGCTTGCGCTTGAAGGCGGCGCGGCCTTGCGCGCGCGGGTCGAGACGCTTGGTGAACCCGCCGCCCGGGCCCCCGTCGACCGTGATCCGCGTGACGTAGAGATCCTCGCCGACCATGTCGTGGTTGTTTTCCGCGTTGGCGACCGCGCTCTTGAGCAGCTTCTCGATCGGCTCCGAAGCGTACACGCCGGCGAATTGCAGGAGCACGAGTGCTTCCTTGACGCTCTTGCCGCGAATGGCGTCGGCGACCCGGCGCAGCTTGCGCGGGCCCATGCGGGCGAACTTGAGGTGGGCGAAGGCCTCGCTGCGTTCGGCCGTCTGCGCTTGCGTCATTTCACGGCGCTCTTTTCGTTGCCGGAGTGGCCCCGGAAGTTGCGCGTCGGTGAGAATTCGCCCAGCTTGTGACCTACCATGTTCTCGGTGACGAAGACCGGAACGTGCGCCTTGCCGTTGTGGACCGAAATCGTATGACCGACCATCTGAGGCACGATCGTGCTCGACCGCGACCAGGTCTTGATCACGCGCTTCTCGCGCGTCGAGTTCAGCTTCTCGACCTTCGCCAAGAGGTGATCCGCCACGAACGGACCCTTTTTAAGACTGCGACCCACTTACGCTTCCTCCACTCCGATTGCCGCGTCGCTCATCGCTCGAGTGCTAGAGCACACAGCGCTCTTCGCATTTTGCACGACGCAAAGGTGCCGCGCCGCGCAGGATGCGCGTTGGGCGCGGCCTCCTTGCACTCGAAGCGGATGAAGCGTAAGAAACAAAGGTCTCACTTAGCGCTCCGCTTGCGGACGATCATCTTCGCGGTCCGCTTGTTGCGGCGCGTCTTCTTGCCCATCGTCATCTGACCCCAAGGCGTCGTGGGCGGACGGCCCGAGGTGGAACGCGCTTCGCCGCCGCCGTGCGGGTGGTCGACCGGGTTCATCGCGATGCCGCGCACCGAGGGCCGCTTGCCCATGTGCCGGATGCGGCCGGCTTTGCCGATCTGCACGTTCTCGTGCTCGATGTTGCCGAGCTGGCCGATCGTGGCGCGGCAGACGACCAGGATCTTGCGCACTTCGCCCGAGGGCATGCGCACCTGCGCGTACTCGCCTTCCTTCGCCATCAGCTGCGCCGACGAGCCCGCCGAGCGAACGAGCTTGCCGCCCTGGCCGGGCCGCAGCTCGATGTTGTGGATGACCGTGCCGAGCGGGATGTTCTTGATCGGCAAGCAGTTGCCGACTTTGATGTCCGCGCTCTCGCCGGATTCCACGACGTCGCCGACCGAGAGGCCCGCGGGCGCCAGGATGTAGCGCTTCTCGCCGTCCTTGTAGTAGAGCAGCGCGATGCGCGCCGAGCGGTTGGGATCGTACTCGATCGCCGCGACCTTGGCAGGGATCGCGTCCTTCGTCCGCTTGAAATCGATGATGCGGTACTGGCGCCGCGTCCCGCCGCCCTTGTGGCGCACGGTGATATGGCCGTTGTTGTTGCGGCCCGAGTGCTTCTTCTTGACCTCGACGAGGGCTTTCTCGGGCTTCTTCTTGGTGACGTCCGAGAAGTCGAGCGTCGTGAGGAAGCGCTGTCCGGGCGAGGTCGGGCGGTAACGTTTGATCGGCATCGGCTTACTGCTCGAAATAGTTAATGCCGCCCAGTTCGATCTTCTGGCCGGGCTTGAGGGTGACGATGGCCTTCTTCCAATCGGGCTGCTTGCCCGACGTGCGCACGCCGCGACGCGCGAAGTTCTTGAGCTTGCCGCCGACGTTGGTCGTGTTGACCTTGACGACGGCGACCTTGAAGATCTCCTCGACGGCGTGGCGGATCTGCGTCTTGGTGGCGCGCGGATGCACCTCGAAGGAATACTGCGAGGCAGCCGTGCCCGTCATCGATTTCTCGGTGATCAGCGGCGCGATGATGACGTCTCTGGCTTCCATGCTCAGGCACTCTCCTTGACGGCGCGGTCCCCGAAGGCGGAACCGAGCAAAGTGAAGGCGGCGCTGGTGAGGACGAGCCGGGCGTAGCCGAGCACATCCTTGACGTCGAGCGCGCCGGTGTGGGTCACCGCGACCCGCTCGAGGTTGGCGCCGATGCGGACCAGGACGGCGCCGACGCCTTCGGCCTCGCCGGGAGCGAAGACGACCAGCGTGCGCGGCCCCTTCTTGGCGGCTTTCGGCGAGCCGAAAAGGAGCGCCGCCAAATCGCGCGTCTTGGTCAGATCGAAGCCTTCCGTCTCCAGGATCGTGACGGAGCCGCTTGCGAAGCGGTCGGCGAGCGCCGCCCGCAGCGCGCCGCGGCGTTCCTTCTTATTGAGCGAGATGACGTAGCTGCGCGGCTTGGGGCCGAAGGCGACGCCGCCGTGCCGCCATTGCGGCGAGCGGGTCGAGCCCTGGCGGGCCCGGCCGGTCCCCTTCTGCTTCCAGGGCTTCCGGCCGCCGCCCGACACTTCGTCCCGGCGCAGCGTCGAAGCCGTGCCGGCCCGTGGATTGGCGAGCTCGCGGAAGACCGCGCGGAACATGGCGTTCCGCTGCGAGGGGGCCCCGCCGGCGAAGGCCGCGGGGACGGGTTCTTGGCGGACCGTCGCGCCTTTGGGATCGATGACGGCAGGCATTACTTCTTCCCAGCTCCTGCGGCGGGCTTGACGACGACGACTTTGGGCTTGGGCGGACGGACCGCGGCCGTGACGAGCACCAAGCCGTGGCGGCCGCCGGGGACCGGTCCGCGAACCAGCAGGACGTTGCGCTCGGCGTCGGCCCGGACGACCTCGAGATTCTGGTGGGTGACCCGGTCGACGCCGTAGTGACCGGGGCGCCGGCTCCCCTTCACCACGCGTCCCGCGTTGGTGTCGCCGTTGGAAGCGGGCTGGCGGTGGATCATCGAGCCGTGGGTCCGGCCGCCGCCGCTGAAATTGTGGCGCTTGATGCCGCCCGAAAAGCCGTGGCCCTTCGAGATCCCGACCACGTCGACGCGCTCGCCTTCTTTGAAGACGTCGACCGAAACCGTGCCGCCGACTGCCGGGGCATCGTCGAGCGAGCGGCGGAACTCGCGAACGACCTTCTTCGGAGCGATCCCGACCTTCTTGAAGCGTCCGCCCTGCGGCTTGGTCAACGCGTTCTTCCTCGCGTCGTCGAACGCGAGCGCGACGGACTCGTAGCCGTCTGAATCTGCCGTCTTACGCTGCAGCACGGTGCACGGCCCCGCCTCGATGACGGTGACCGGCACGTACCGCCCGTCGGCGGTGAAGACGCTCGTCATCCCGACCTTGCGGCCGATGATGTTCTTCATCGGTGTCTCGCCCTTACTTGGAGTCCAGCCGGCGCCGCTTGACAACGGAGCCTGGCGTTCGTATTGGTTTTTCCGCCGCGTGCGCCAAAATGCGCACGCGGCCTCGACCACAACCCGCAAAGGATACCAATCCGCGCAAGCCTTGTCAAACGCAAGCCGGCCGCTCGCCCTGCGGGAGGCCTTCCTCCACCGGCGGCGGAGGAAGGCGCTCGCCGCGATTCTGCCGTCCGCCGGCGCCGGACACCGCCCTACGCGCCCGGCGGAGGCCGACGATCCCCGCCGGCCTCCGCTCGCGGTGGGAAACGATTTTCGATAACCCGAAGCTAGGCGCCCGACTGGTTAACCCTCGCTTTAAGGTTCGTTTACGACGATCCGTGTAGAGGAGTGCCCGTGCGACGAAGCGCCCTTTCCACGCTCCTCCTGTGCGTCGCGTTTGCGTTCGCGCTCATCGCCGATGCGCGGGCGGCGGTCGGACCTGCGGCCTCCGGCCAGCAGTGCACGCCCGCTTCTGACTTGCGCGGTTCGACCGTGAAGGAGCCGGCTGCCGGCGACGTCGCGACCGTCGCGCAGCTCTGCCTCAACGACTTCTCGCAGGACTCGCTCGCCCACATCCCATTCTCGGGCGGCGCGGGCGCGCCCGTCAGCGACGCGACCGTGACCCGCGACGAGTCGCTGCCTCCGCTTTCGGCGCTCGGTACGGGCGAAGCAACCTCGATCGATATCCGGTCGCGCAACGGAAACTGGGCGCACCTCTTCAGCGGGGCGTTCTGGCGCGCGCCCGCCATCACCGAACAGGGCGAGATCCAGGCGATCGACCGCGGGCAGGCGCGTTTCGCGGTCGCTGCGTCGCTCGGCTATTTCGCCGTCGTCATGCCGCGCTTCTTGGCGCGCGTGAAGGGGACCGAGTTCTTGGTCGACTACGAGCCCGATAAGGTCGCTTCGTTCTCCGTGAGCGAGGGCCGCGTCGCGATCACGCGCATCGTCGCCGTTCGGCTGGTCGAAGAGAACCGCACGGTGGACGGCATCCGTCAGACCGACGAGATCGTCGCCGACGGCCGCTCCTCGATCGAATACCGCCTGCCGCTCCCGCTTTTCCGCCAGTTCAAGAACCTGCACGAAGCGGAGCAGGCGTTTTCCGATCGACTGCAGGCCGCCGTCCAAAGCGGCGACCCGCAAACGATCGACGATGCGCTCAACAACCTCCAGCTCATCACCGGACGGCCCTTCGCCGGGTTTGCTCCGGTGCACGGAGGGGTCCAGCCCGCGGCCATTGCCGGCGCGCTGAGCGCCGCCGCCGGCGGTGCCGCCGCTGCCGTCGTCATCACGTCGAACGCCGCGACGGCTGCCGCGCCCGTCCCGGTGACCGGCGGCGTCACGCTTCAGTCGAAGACGGCCGCTTCCACGCCGAGCCCCGCGCCGGCGGCGATACCGCGCGCGGCGCCCACCGAGCTGCGCCCGGCGCCGGCTGCCGCTCCAGTTGCGCCGCCCAGGCCGACCGCTACGCTTGCATCGGCTGCACCAGCCGTTGCCGCGCGGCCCACGCCGAGCCCTCAGCGGCCCGCGCCGCTCTCCGAACCGCTTCCGTCTTCCGCCCATCACATAGCCGGCGCGAAACCGTGGTGACAAAGGTGCGGGCCGCGGCCTCCGCAGCGCTGCTGTGGACGCTTGCGGCGTGCGGCGGCGGCGGCGCGTCGAGCTCGTCCGGAGGACTCCCCGGCGCCGGCGTCACCGGCAGCGTCACCTTCGGATTTGCCGCGCGCGCGCAAGCGAAAGGCGTGCGCCCGCAGTTTCTCTCACCTTCCACGTCGTCGGTTTCGATCGCCGTCAGCGGCAGCGCGAACAACGTCGTCGCCGACGTGAGCGCCTCGTCGGCGTTGTGCACGACCTCTGGCCCCACGCGCACCTGCGTCGTCCCCGTCACCGCAACGCCCGGCAACACGACCTTCACGGCGACGCTGTACGACGCTCCCAACGCGACCGGGAACGTGCTCGGCAGCGGGAGCGCAACGCAGACGATCGTCGCCGGCACGCCCTTCGCCGTTACGATCCAGGTCAGCGGTGTGCCGGGCGGCATCACCGTCACGACCGCGACCTCGACGTTTCTCGCGGGGACTTCCGGTTCGACGCCGGTGACGGTCAGCGTCGCCGACGCCGACGGAAACGTCATCACCGGGACATATGCCAACCCCGTGACGCTCGCCAGCAGCGACACGACGGGGGCCTTCGCTTTGTCGGCGACGACCGTCACCTCGAGCACGCAAACGGTGACGCTCTCCTACAACGGGTCGAGCACCGTCTCGCAGGATACCGTTTCGGCCTCGGCGAGCGGCGTCGCGCCCGCCAACGTGCAAAGCCAAATCGTCAGCGTGACGGGTTCCTCAGCCCTCAACCTCTACGTTGACGAGCTCAACACCCCCGCGTTGACCGTGACTGCAGCGAACGCCAACGGTAACGTAGCCCCCGCCCGTACGGTAGCGGGGAGCAACACGCTCGTCAGCCAGCCCTACGGGGTCGCCATCGACAGCAGCGACGAATCGTACGTGTCGGGCCTGCGCGATGCCACGATCACCGCGTACGCGGCGGGCGCCAGCGGAAACGTCGCCCCCGTTCGCACGATCACGGGAAGCAACACCGGGCTGAACGGACCGCTCGGGATGACCTTCGACAGCGCCGGAGACCTGATCGTCGCCAACTTCTTCGCCGACACCGTCACCGTCTTTGCGCCGGGAGCGAACGGCAACGTGGCTCCGATTCGCACCATTTCCGGAAGCAACACGGGCCTCGCCGACGTCTACGGGCTGGCACTGGACTCCAGCGGCAACCTCTACGTCGTCAACGACCTCAGCCAATTCGGCGGAGTCGACACCGTCACCGTCTACGCACCGGGAGCGAGCGGGAACGCGGCCCCCATTCGGACGATCACGGGAAGCGCCACGGGAATGGACGGAGCGGCCTTCGACGCCGTCGACTCGTCGGGCACGCTGTACGTGACCAACGGCTACGCGAATTCGGTCACCATCTATGCGCCCGGAGCGAACGGGAACGCTGCGCCCCTCGCGACGATCGCCGGATCGAACACGAACATCAATAGGCCCCAAGGCATCGCGTTGGATAGCGGCGGCAACATGTACGTCGCGAACTCCGGCGGCACCAGTATCGTCGTCTTTGCCGCAGGATCCAACGGTAACGTCGCACCGATTCGCACGATCGGCGGATCCAATGCCGGAATCAACGCGCCCGTCGGAATAGCGCTCGGCCTTTGACCGTCCGGCGCCTCGTCGTCTCTCGGCGCACCGCTCCCTGCCGGCTCGGCGCTGCACCTCCGAACCGCGCGGCGGAGGTTTGACGCGCAGATGAGGCGATGGCGGGCGCTGACGACGGCGGCGCTCGTACTGATGTCGATCGTTTGCCTGCCGGTTCACTCCCGGCAAGCGTCTGGGGCCGACCCGCGGATAGCCCAGGGGCAGGCCGCCTTCGAGGGGGGACGATACGCGCGAGCGCTCGCGCTATGGAAGCCGGCTCTCGAGCGGGCCCGAAGCGGCGCCGACGAGGCGCTCGTCGGCAGCCTCGACTTCAAGATAGGATTGGCAGATTACGATCTCAGCAATCTCGATGCGGCCGTCGCTGACTTCCGCGCGGCCCTTTCGATCGAGCGCGCGCTCAAGAACCGGCTCCGGGAGGCCAAAGTCCTGCGCAACGTCGGCAACGCCGAGTACGGCCTGGGCCGTTACGACGAAGCGCTGAACTCGTATCAGCAAGCGCTCAAGATCCATCGCGCGCTCGCAGACCGGCTCGAAGAGGCGAACGACATCGGCAACATCGGCATCGTCGAGATGGATGCCGGCCGCTACGACGACGCGCTGCGCGCGTATCAGAGGTCGCTGGCCGTGCATCGCGAGCTCAAGAGCCGGCTCGGGGAGGCCGGCGATCTGGGCAACATCGGCATCGTCGAGTATCACCTCGGCCGCTACGGCGAGGCGCTGCGCTCGCAGCAGCAAGCGCTGACCGTCGATCGTCAGATCGGCAACCGGCTCGGAGCGGCGAGCGACCTCGCCAACATCGGCATCGTCGAAGAGGGGCTCGGGCGCTACGACGACGCGCTGCGCTCGCAGCAGCGAGCGTTGACGGTCCATCGCGCGCTTGAGAACCGGCTCGGCGAGGCGAGCGACCTCGGCAACATCGGCATCGTCGAGTATCGCCTGGGCCGCTACGACGACGCGCTGCGCTCGCAGCAGCAAGCCCTGATCATCGATCGTCAGATCGGCAACCGGCTCGGAGCGGCGAGCGACCTCGGCAATATCGGTATCGTCGAAATGGATGCCGGCCGCTACGAGGACGCGCTGAGCTCGTATCGCGCGGCGCTGGCGGCTCATCGCGAGCTCGGCAATCGCCTCGGAGAGGCGGGCGCCCTAGGCAACATCGGCAACGTCGAGAACCGGCTCGGCCGCTACGACGACGCCCTGAGCTCGCAGCAGCAGGCGCTGAGCATCGATCGCCAGATCGAGAATCGGCTCGGTGAAGCCGGCGCTCTCGGCAACATCGGTCTCGTCGAGATGTATCTCGGCCGCTACGACGAGGCCTTGAGCTCGCAGCGGCAGGCTCTTGCGATCCATCGCGAGCTCGGGAACCGTCCCGGAGAGGCGGACGATCTGGGCAACATCGGCAACGTCGAGCAGAGCCTGGGACGCTACGACGAGGCACTTCGCTCGCAGCAGCAGGCGCTGACGGCTCATCGCGAGCTCGGGAATCGTCTCGGAGAGGCGGACGACCTCGGGAACGTCGGCGCGCTCGAAGAGGTCCTCGGACGCTACGACGACGCGCTGAACGCGGCTCGCCAAGCTGCCGACCTCGATAAGGAGCTCCTCTCCCCCGAAGGTTCGTGGCGCGCGCTGCACGCGGCTGCGGCCGCGGAGGCGCATCTCGACCGTCGCGAGGCGGCCCTCGCCGACTACGACGCCGCGCTCGAGCAGATCGAGTCGCTCCGCGCGGGGCTGGAACGGACCGAGCGGTCCGGCTTTTTCTCGAACAAGCTGTTCGTCTACGACGAGTACGTCGCATACCTGCTCGATCTCGACCGGCGCTTTCCCGGCCAAGGCTACGATCGCAAGGCGCTGGAGATCTTCGAACGCAAGAGCGCGCGGGCCGTCCTGGAGCAAGTCGGCCAGAGCGCGGCCCAGCATTTCCGGGGCGTGCCCGCCGAGGTCGTCGCTGCGGAGCGCGAGGCCGACGGCGCGGCCGAGCGCGCGCAAGCCGCGCTCTCCAAGCTGCTCTCGGCGACGCAAGCCGACCAGATCGCGATCGCCTCGGCCGAGCAGGACCTCGCCGCGGCGAAGGCGCGCGCCGCGACCCTCGAGGCGAGCATCAAGGCGCAGTATCCCGCCTACCACGAGCTGCGCCATCCCCAGCCGCTGTTGGCGCGGTGCGGACAGGCGCCGTGCGCGACGATCGCCGCGTTTCAGCAGACGGTGCTGCGGCCGGGCGAACTGCTGCTCGTCTACGACCTGCTCCAAGGACAGAGCGTGCTGTGGCTGATCGACCGGGATCGGGTCCAGCCGGTCCCGCTTGCCCCTAGCGCCGGAATCGACAAGGCCGTCGCCCGGCTCGGCACGCACGTCGCCGGCATGCTCGTCCCCGGCGTCAGCGCGGCGAGACGCGAGCGCAGCGCCGCAGCCGATCTTCCCGCATTCGCCGCCGACAGCTACGCGCTCTACCGCCTGCTCGTCCCCGAGGCCGCCGCCGCCGCGCTCGGGCGCGCGAAGAGCCTGATCGTCGTCCCCTCGGGCTCGCTCTACCGGCTGGCCTTCGAAACCCTGGTCAGCAAGGACCCGGCGAGCACCGCGCAGCCGCACTACCTGATCGAGGACCTGCCGGTCTCGTACGTTCCTTCGGCCTCGCTCCTCGCGGTCGTGCGCACGTCCTACGCGCGCCCGAGCGCCGGACGCAACCCGCTGCTGGCCTTCGCCAACCCCACTTTCGGCGCGGCCGAACCGGGACAAGCGCGAGGCCTGTCGAGTTACGCCGGCCTCCAGCTCGCGGCGGTGCGCTCCGCGTTCCGCAGCGACAGCGGTGCCGCGCCGCTCGGCGAGACCGTCTTCCCAGCGCTTCCCGGGACCCAAGTCGAAGCCGACGCCGTGCGCGCCGCGCTCGGCGCACCCGGCGCAAGCCTCCTCTGGGGCGAGGCGGCGACGCGGCAGCGCGTGCTCGACCTCAACGCGAGTGACGCGCTGCGAACCTACCAGTACGTGCTCTTCGCCACGCATGCGGTGCTGCCGAGCGAGATCGAGGGCCTCACCCAGCCCGCCATCGTCCTGGCCCATCCCGAACGCGGCGACGGCCTGCTGACGATGGCCGACGTCTTCGGCCTGTCGCTCGACGCCGACTTCGTGACGCTCTCGGCCTGCAGCACCGGCGTCGCCGCCGGCGACACGAGCGGCGAGGGGATCAGCGGCCTGACCCGCGCCTTTCTCTACGCGGGGACGCCGGCGCTCTCGGTGACGCTGTGGGAAGTCGACGACGCCGCGGCGCCGCAGATCACGCCTCCGTTCTTCGCCGCCATGCACGCCGGCAAGCTCAGCGCGGCCCAAGCGCTGCGCCGGGCGAAGCTCGCGATGATCGCCTCGTCACAGGCCCGCTTCCGGCATCCCTACGCCTGGGGACCGAGCGTCATCTTCGGCGACGGCGATCGCCCGGAGGAAGAGCGCTAGCGCGAGTCGGAGCGGCTGATCTCGACGACGGCGAGCAACCAGCGGCGGCCCGATTCCGTCGCGATCTCCCGGCGCACGACGTAGCCGTTGGGGTGCTTCCCGAAGATGTGAAAGCCGGCTCGCAGCGCGTCGCACAGGGTCTGGAAGGTCAAGGCTGGCGTCTCCAAAGGTTAGGGTGTAAACAGACTAGCCGGTCGATACACGCCGCCGATGAAGGTGGCGAGAAGATTTCCTACCCGCCTTCTTCCAGCGTGCACACCCGCGCGGCGCGCTTCACGGCCGGCCGGACCGCGACAAGAGCATCGCGTCCCCGAACGAATAGAAGCGGTAACGCTCGGCGATCGCGACCCGGTAGGCCCGCAGCATCGGTTCGTAGCCGCCGAAGGCGCTCACCAGCACGAGCAGCGTCGACTGCGGCAGGTGGAAGTTGGTCAGCAGCAGGTCGGCAACGCGGAAGTCGAAGCCCGGCGTGATGAAGAGCGCCGTCTCGGCCTCGCCCGCCTCGACGCTGCCTCCGCGCCGTGCCGAGGCTTCGAGGGCGCGCAGGGCGGTCGTTCCGGCGACGACGACCCGGCGCCCTTCGCGTTTGGCGGCGTTGACCGCGGCGGCGGTCGCCGCCGGGATCTCGTAGCGCTCGGCGTGCATCTCGTGCTCGTCGAGGGTCGCACTCTCGATCGGGCGGAACGTCCCCAGCCCCACGTCGAGGACCAGCGGAACGATCGAGACGCCCCGTTCGCCGATCGCGGCGAGCACGCGCGGCGTGAAGTGGAGCGAGGCGGTCGGCGCGGCGACGCTCCCCGGAACCCGCGCGAAGACGGTCTGGTAGCGCGCCGCCCGCGCTTCGTCGCCGGGCCCGACGTAGGGCGGCAGCGGCATCTCGCCGTGGCGCTCGAGGAGGACGTCGAGCGGGACATCCAGCTCCAGCTCCAGCTCGCGGAGGCCGCGCGCCCCGGCACGCACCACGGCGGCGGCGCCGTCGTCGCCGAAACGCACCCGCTCGCCGGGACGAAGCCGGCGCGCGGGCTTGACCAGCGCCTCCCAGCGGCGCGCGGCGAGGTCGAAACGCGGCCGGTCGAGCGGTCGCAGCAGCAGGATCTCGGCCGCACCGCCGCCCGGCTCGCGCGTCGCGTGCAGCCTGGCTCGGATGACGCGCGTCTCGTTGACGACCAGGACGTCTCCGGCGCGCAGCAACGAAGGAAGATCCGCGAAGCCGCGATGCTCGATCCGCTCGCCTGCGACGACCATCAGCCTCGCCGCGTCGGCCGGCTCGGCCGGCGACGTCGCGATCAGCGTTGCGGGAAGGTCGTACCGGTAGGCGCTTGCGAGCCGCAGCGGTTCGCCGTCGCCGGATCGGGAGAGGGCCGTATTACTAGCCTCGCCCGAGGTCCGTGCCGGGAAAATAGAACGCGACGATCTCGCGCGCGCCCGCCCCCTGCGCGCCCATCGTGCGCGCCCCCCACTGACACATGCCGACGCCGTGCCCGCGGCCCGAGCCTTCGACGCCGAGCCCCGCGGGCTCCAGGTCGACCGCATGCAGAAACGTGCTGCGCACCAGCGACGGCCCGACCTGCATCCGAAAGCGCTGCGTCTCGAGCTCGCAGCTCGAGCGCTCGCCGACGAAGGCGATGGTGCGAGGCCGCCGGCTGCCGTCGATATCGCGCAACTCGACGCTCTTGAGCGAGCCGAGCTCCGCGAAATCCGGACCGCACGCGCGGCGCACGTTCTCGAGCGGCACGTCGGCGGACCAGCTATACTCGGGCGTCCCCGCGCAGTGCGGGTCGTCCTGGCTGATCAGGTACGGAAAGACGTGACCCCACACGTCGCCGGAGGCGACGGTCCGCCCCCCGCAGCACGAGCTGTACGCGCCTTGGGCGGGCAGTCCGCCATAGGTGACGATCAGACCGCCCGTCTGATCGACGGCGCTGCGGCCCTCGACCGTCTCCGCTTCGATGCCGCCGTAATGCTGATCGCTGTCGCTGCCGGTCACGTCGTAGGGACGCTCCGGCCGCAGCTTGCCGACCGCATACGTCCGCGCCACGATCGCCTGCGCCTGCTGCGCGGCGGCAGGCCAAGCGGCACCGACCTCCGAGCTGACCACGCCGTAGAGGTACGCGTCGAGCGGCAGCGCGTTCACCAGCCCCTTCTGCCCGTCGCCGAGCGGCTCGAAGCTCGCGCTGCCGCGATAGGTGCGCCCCTCCCAAGCGAAGTGCCAATCGTCCAGAGGTTCCGGCGCGGGCGCGCTGCCGCTCGCCAGCAGCACGCGCATTTGGTGCGAGGCGACCGGCCCGCCGACGTCGAGCCCGCCCGTGGCCCGCGCCGCCCGCGGAATCGCGCCGCTCAACAGCGCGCCTAGCAAAAAGCCTGAACGCCTCACATTGGGCGTACACTCCTAAGCTCAGCCCCAAATCCCTGCGCGCGCCTCGCGGAGGTCGCTCGCGCTGCTGCCTTGACGAAGAGTCACTCAAATCAACCTCGACTCCGAGGCTGAACTTAGGGGCAAGCGAGTTCTCCTTCGGTTCTCGGCTTCGAACAACACGGTCCGCAATGGCTGCACGGCACCGAGACCGTCACCAGAAACGGACAAACCGTCTCGACCGACGATCTCTTCACGGGCTATAACGCGCGTCACGGCCACTGGGTGATCGTCTCGGTCGGTTCCGGCGGGCATTACCAGGTGGAGACCAGCCCCTCCGCGGCGCTGGATGGCTCCGTCCGGACGGTCGCCTATCCCGGAAGAGCGCACGCCAAAAGCACCGTGTACACCGACTCCAGCGGGAGATACAGCTCGGAGAGCAGTTGGACGTCACCGCTGAGCGGAAAGACGATCTCCTCCCACGACGTCTGCATCAAGCAGTAAGCCGGGCATCGTTTTCGCGTCACCGAAGAGCCCCCGCAAGCGCGGGGGCTCTTCTTCGCTACGACGCAGGAGCTTGTCGGGCTCGCGGAGGTCTTTTTTCGTCGACTGCGCCTCGATCAGCCGTGGTACTGTTCGTCGCTGACCTTCTCCAGCCAGTCGACCATCCTTCCGTCCGACTGCTCCTGAATCGCGATATGGGTCATTGCAGTAGCCGGCGCGGCGCCGTGCCAATGCTTCTCGCCGGGCGCGATCGAGACGACGTCACCCGGCCGAATCTCCTCGACCGGACCACCCCAGCGCTGCACGCGGCCGCAGCCGGCAGTGACAATCAGCGTCTGGCCCAGCGGATGCGTGTGCCACGCCGTCCGCGCGCACGGCTCGAAGGTAACGACGGCGCCGGCGGCGCGTGACGGATCCTGCGCCGCAAAGAGTGGGTCGATCCGCACCGTACCGGAAAAATATTCGCCCGGTCCTTTGCCGGAAGGCTGCGAGCCGGATCGTCTGATCTCCATGGTTTCCCTTTCGCTCGCTCGGGCTCGCGTCAGCGGCCCGTCATTTGCATGAGCGCTTCGGGATAGCGAGCGCCTTGCACCGGAATCTTCGCAGCGGCGTCGTCGAGCTCCCGAAGATCGTCCGGCGTCAGTTCGACCGCGACCGCTCCGGCGTTCTCGTCGAGACGCTCGAGCTTGGTGGTGCCGGGGATCGGAACGATCCACGGCTTTTGGGCGAGCAGCCAGGCGAGCGCGACCTGCGCCGGAGTCGCCTGCTTTCTTCTTCCGACGTGGCCGAGCAGTTCGACCAGCGCCTGATTCGCGCTGCGCGCCTCGGGCGTGAAGCGCGGAAGAACGTTGCGGAAGTCGGAGGCGTCGAACGTCGTATTCGTATCGATCTTTCCGGTGAGAAATCCCTTACCCAGAGGGCTGTAGGGAACGAAGCCGATCCCCAGCTCCTCGAGCGCGGGCAGCACCTCCGCTTCGGGGCCGCGCGTCCACAGCGAGTACTCGCTCTGGACTGCCGTTACGTGCTGCACGGCGTCGGCGCGGCGAATCGTCGCCGCGGCCGCTTCGGAAAGGCCGAAGTGCTTCACCTTCCCTTCCGCGATCAGATTCTTGACCGCGCCGGCGACTTCTTCGATCGGCACGTCCGGGTCGACGCGATGCTGATAGTAGAGATCGATCGCCTCGATCCCAAGCCGCTTGAGCGAGCCTTCGGCGGCCTCCTTGATGTGCTCCGGCCGGCTGTCGAGGCCGAGCCAGGCCTGCTTGCGCGTGGGGTCGAGGCGGAACCCGAACTTGGTGGCGATCGCCACGTGGTCGCGGACGGGAGCGAGAGCCTCGCCCACGAGCTCCTCGTTGGCGAACGGCCCGTACACCTCGGCGGTGTCGAAGAACGTGATGCCGCGTTCCACGGCGGTCCGGATGAGCGAGACCATCTCGCGCTTGTCCGCGGGCGGACCGTACGAGAAGGACATTCCCATGCAGCCGAGGCCGAGGGCCGAGACTTCCAGGTTGCCTCCCAGCGTGCGCTTTTGCATTGCTTCCCTTTCGCTTCCCCGCTCCTTGGATGTAACGTCACTAGGCGAAAGGTTACGCTTCGTTCAGCGACGCGATGTCGATCACGAAGCGATAGCGAACGTCGCTCTTGACGACGCGCTCGTAAGCTTCGTTCACGTCTTGGATCGCCGTCAGCTCGATCTCCGAAACGATGCCGTGCGCGCCGCAGAAGTCGAGCATCTCCTGCGTCTCGGCGATGCCGCCGATCATCGATCCGGCGAGGCTGCGGCGTCCTTGCACGAGCGAGCCGGCGCCGACCGGCACGTCGACCTCGGGGATCCCCACCACGACCATCGCCCCGTCGATCTTGAGCAGATTCAGATACGCGTTCCAGTCCACCAGCGCCGAGACGGTGCTGACGATGAGGTCGAACGAACCGCGCAGTGCGCTGAACGTCGCCGGATCGGAGGTGGCGTAGCAGCGATCGGCGCCCAGGCGCTTCGCGTCGTCCTGCTTCTTGAGCGACTGGCTGAGGACGGTCACCTCGGCGCCGAGCGCGTGGGCGAGCTTGACGCCCATGTGGCCGAGGCCGCCAAGGCCGACGATCGCGACGCGCTTGCCCGGACCGGCGTTCCAGTGCTTCAAAGGCGAATAGAGCGTGATGCCGGCGCAGAGCAGCGGGGCCGCGGCGTCGAGCGGCAACGCGTCGGGGATCCGCAGGACGTAGTCCTCGTTGACGACGATGCGCTCGGAATATCCGCCGTAGGTGGGCGTCACGCCGTCACGCTCGGTGCCGTTGTAAGTGAAGGCGCAGTGGACCAGGCAGAACTGCTCGAGCCCGCGCCGGCACGCGTCGCATTCGCCGCAGGAGTCGACGAAGCAGCCGACCCCGACACGGTCGCCGGCTCGGAACTTCGTCACGCCATCGCCGACCCGAGCGACGACGCCGGCGATCTCGTGGCCCGGGACCATCGGAAACGCCGAAGCGCCCCACTCGTCGCGGACCTGATGGATGTCGGAGTGGCAGATGCCGCAATACTTGATGTCGATGACCACGTCGTGCGGCCGCGGCTCGCGCCGCTCGAAGACGAACGGTTCGAGCGGTGCGCTCGCTCGGCTCGCCGCATAGCCCTTGGTGCGCAGCCCAATCGTTGTAGACATGCCACCATTATGCGCGCCCAGCCGGCGATCCGCAATCACGCGGTCTGCCCGGCTAGAACAAGCGCGGATGGTCGGCGGCGGGCGTCAGCTGCAAGTGGGCGTAGGCTTCGGGCGTCACCTTCCGCCCGCTCGCCGTGCGCACCACGAGGCCGCACTTGAGGAGATACGGCTCCACGACGTCCTCGAGCGTCTCCGCATCTTCCGTCAGCGTCGCGGCGATCGCGCCGATGCCGACCGGGCCGCCGCGGTACTGCTCGGCGATCGTGCGCAGGAAGGCGCGGTCGAGGCGGTCGAGGCCGAGGTCGTCGACGCCTTCGCGCCGCAACGCTTCGTCGGCGACCTCCTTGGTGATCGTGCCGCCGGCCCGTACTTCGGCGAAGTCGCGCACGCGCCGCAGCAGGCGGTTGGCGATGCGCGGCGTGCCGCGGCTGCGCCTGGCGATCGTGCGCGCGCCTTCGGCGTCGACTGGGATGCCGAGCACGCCCGCGCTGCGCGTCACGATTCGCTCCAGCTCTTCAGCGCTGTAGTAATCGAGGTGGGCCATCAGTCCGAAGCGGTCGCGCAGCGGCGCCGAGAGCATCCCCGCACGGGTCGTCGCTCCCACCAGCGTGAAGCGCTCGACCGGGATCTTGTACGTCTTGGCGTAGGCGCCGCTGTCCATCACGATGTCGACCCGGAAGTCCTCCATCGCGGGATAGAGGAACTCTTCGACGACGCCGCCGAGACGATGGATCTCGTCGATGAAGAGGACGTCGCCCTCCTGCAGCGAGGTGAGGATGCCGACGAGGTCCTTGGGCTTGTCGAGCGTCGGGCCGGAGGTGGGGCGCAGCGCGCGCCCGAGATCCTTGGCGATCAGCGCGGCCAGGGTCGTCTTGCCCAGTCCCGGCGGCCCGTAGAAGAGGATGTGTTCGAGCGGTTCGCCGCGCCGTTTGGCCGCGTCGATGGCGATCTTGAGATTGTCGACGACGGCGAGCTGCCCGACGTACTCGTCGAACGAGCGCGGGCGCAGCGTCGCGCCGATGAACTCCTCCTCGACGGCACCTTCCGGCGAGACGATCCGCGCGGCGTCCTGCGGACCGAGCACGACCTTGCGCTTGCGGCCGCCCGCCGCATCTTGCTCGCTCACGAGGCTTCGGCCCGGCGGTTCTTCACGCGGTAGATCTCCGCCAGCAGCGTCTCGGCGTCACGCAAGTGCGGGGCGGCGGCCAGCGTCTCGGCGAGCATCGTCTCGGCTTCGCTGCGTTTGTATTCGAGCTGCAGCAGCACGGCGAGCGCCTCTTCGGCGAAATCGGGGATGGGCTCGGCCGCACGAGGCTCGGCGTCCTGAATCAGCAAGAAGCGCGTCACCTTGCCTTGCAGCTTGGCCACGATGTCGCGCGCCTTCTGCTGCCCGATCCCCGGCAATTTGACGAGGAAGGCGTAGTCGCCGGCGTCGATCGCCTTGGCGATCCGGCCCATCGGCTGCGAGAAGGCGCGCGCCGCCGTCTTGGGGCCGATGCTCGCGACGCTGATCAGCGCTTCGAAGAACGCGCGCTCGATCGCGTTGGTGAATCCGAAGAACGTGAAGCGCCCGCTGTTGCCGTCGAGGTTGAAGGCGGGATAGATATCGAGCGTCACCCGCTCGCCGAGCGCGCGGGGCAGCTTCTCGGCGACGCAGGGCGGGAGCACGATCTCGTAGGCGAGTCCGCCGGCCTCGAGCAGCACGCTCGACTCGCCGAACTCCGCGATCGTTCCGGTGATGCGCGAGAACATCAGCGTCCGACCGCGATGCCGAGCGCGGCGAAGCGGACCTCGGCGCGTTCGATGTTGGCCAGCGCCAGCGCCAGCGCCAGCGCGTCCGAGACGTCGTTCGGCTCGGGCGTCGTCACCAAGCCGAGCTGCTGCATGACCATCCGCTGCACCTGGTCCTTGCGCGCGGCACCCGAGCCGACCAGCACCCGCTTGACGTGCGAGTGCACGAGATGACGGACCGGAACGCCCTGCTCGTGAGCGGCCAAGCACAGCACGCCGCGCGCGTGTCCCATCAGAACGGCGGTCGTCGGATTTTTGTACGCCGTGTACAGCTCTTCGATGACCATCACGTCGGGGCGCGTGGCGGCCAGCACGGCGCGGAGCTCCGCGTGCAGTTCTCCGAGCCGGCGCTCGAGCGGCGCGCTCGGATCGGGCGTGATGATCCCCGCTTCGAGGAGCCGAGCGCCCTCCTGCGTCCGCTCGATCGCGCCGTATCCCGTGATCCGCAGGCCCGGATCGACGCCGAGGAAGCGGTTCACTGCGGCGAGACTCCGCTCACGTAGAGCGTCACCGTCTCGCCGGGGCGCAACGGCGAGGTCGCGCCCGGCTCGGTCCGGACGACCGTCCCCTCCTGGCCTTCCTGCACGTAGGCGGTGTTGCCGATCTGGTAGCCCGCGTTCTGCAGAGCCGTCTGCGCCTGCGCCGGCGACATTCCCGTCACGTCGGGGACCGTCCCCGGGACCGCCACGTCGAGCGTGACCTTCGAGCCCTTGCGGACCGTCGTCCCGACCGGGGGGTCCTGCTGCATGACGGTCCCCAGCGGCGCGCTCGCGTCGACGACGTATTCGGTGCTCGCCTGCAAGCCCGCCGCCGCAAGCGCGCTCGCCGCATCGGCCGCCGTCCGGCCGCCGACATCGGGGACGGAGAGCTGCGGCGCGCCGAGGCTGACGTTGACGGTGACCGTCGCACCCGGCGCGATCGCGCTCCCGGCCGCCGGGCTCTGCGAGACGATCACGTCGGGCGGGATCGTGTCGCTCGCCACGCGCTCGCTCACTTCGAGCTTGAGACCCTTGGCCGCAAGCGCGCGGGTCGCATCGCTCAAGAGCTGCGTCACGACGTCGGGCACGCCGATCGGCTGCGGGCCCTGCGAGACGACGAGTGAAACGCTCGAATGCACCGGGAGCCGCGTCCCCGGTTCGGGCGACTGCCCCAGGACGGTCCCCTTCGGAGCGCTCTTGTCGAAGCGCTGCGTGATCTTCGGGACGAGCTTGGCCGCGCGTAGATAACGCTCGGCGTCGTCGGCGGAATACTGCCGTACGTCGATCAAATCGACCGTCGGCAGCCCCGTGCTGACGTAGAGCGTTACGGCCGAGCGAGCGGGAACGGACAGGTTCGCAGCGGGATCCTGACGCACGACGTGATCTTGCGGGACGCCCTCGCTGGCGACGGGGACGAGCTTGTAGCCGAGACCTGCCGCTGCCAGCGCCTTCTCGGCCTCCGCGGTGCTGCGCCCCACGACGCCGGCGACCGCGACCGACGAGGGCCCGCCGAGGATCCCACCCGGCCGGCTGACCAGATAGCCGACTCCGATCGCCGCGATCAGCACCAGCCCCAGTAACGCCAGCGTCGCGCCCGAGAGGTGCGGCCCGGCGGGCTGCCGCTTCGCGGCGGCCGCCCTCGCAGGCGGCGCGCCCTTCCTCTGGGCGGCTGCCGGCCTCTCCGGGGAACGCGACGGCCGCGGCTTAGGCCTGGGCTTTGAGAAGCTGGGCTCCGAGAGCGCCTCGGCCGCACCGTTCGAGGCGACGTCGAAGGGCGTCGTGACGAGCGGGTGCTCGCGCGCTTCGCGCAGCGCCTTGGCGACCTCCATCGCCGAACCGAAACGCTCGGCCGGGTCTTTCTGCATCAGCTTGCGCACGATCGCCTCGAGCGCCGGGCTGATCGAACCGTCCTCGATCTCGAGCGGCGGGATCGGATTGGAGACGTGCTTGAGCGCGACCGCGATCGGCGACTCGCCCGTATAGGGCAGCTTTCCGGCGAGCATCTGGAACAGCACGATCCCGAGGCTGTAGAGATCCGAGGGCTCGTGCAGTTCGTGACCCTGCGCCTGCTCGGGAGAGATGTAGTAGACGCTGCCCATCACCAAGCCGGGCTGCGTCACGGTAACGGTTTGGGTCGTGACCGCGCGCGCGATGCCGAAGTCGGAGAGCTTGACGACGTCGTCCTTCGCGATCAGGATGTTGGCGGGCTTGATATCGCGGTGGAGCAAGCCCTGGCGGTGCGCGTAGCCGAGCCCGTTGCAGATCTGCTGCGCGAAGTCGATGGCGATCGCTTCGGGGAGCCGCACGTCGCTCTCGATCATCTCGCCGAGCGTGGCGCCTTCGACCAGTTCCATCACGATGAAATAGGTCTCGCCCTCGCGGCCGACGTCGTAGATGTTGACGATGTTGGGGTGCGAGAGCTTGGCCGCATGCTGCGCCTCGGAGTAGAAGCGCTTGACGAAGTCCTCGTCGGCGGCGAACTGCGGGCGCAGGATCTTGATCGCGACGCGCCGCCGCAGCACCGTGTCGACGCCGGCGTAGACGCTGGCCATGCCGCCCTGTCCGATCCTTCCCTCGAGGCGGTACCGCTCGCTGAGATTTCGCTCGATCATCTTCCTACGTCCGGCTCCGTGCCAAAGCGACGGCGAGCACCTTGCGGGCGATCGGGGCGGCGACCGTCCCGCCGTACCCGGCATTTTCGACCACGATCGCGACCGCGACGCGCGGCGCATCGGCCGGCGCGAAGGCGACGAACCATGCGTGCGATTTTCCCGCAGGGTTGGTCGCGGTCCCGGTCTTTCCCGCGACTTGGGCCTCCGGCAGGGCCGCGGCCGTCCCCGTCCCGCGCTGAACCACCGCGATCATCAGCGTGCGAACGACCGCTGCCGTGACGGCCGAGACCGGCGTCGCCAGCGTCGCGGGCAGCACGCCGCGCAGTTCGCGGCCGTCGGCCGCGCGAACCGAGCGCACCAGATAGGGCCGAGGCTCGCTGCCCCCCGCCGCGATCGTGGCGGCGACCAAAGCCATGCGCATCGGCGTGACCGCGAGATCGGCCTGCCCGAAGGCGAGTTGGGCGAGGATGCTCGGCGACACGCTGCCGGCGGCTGGCAGGTGGTCGCGCGCGACCGGCAGCGTGAAGCCGACGGGCTCGCCCAGCTTCCAGCGGCCGGCGTAATCGAACCAGCGGTCGGGGCCCAGGCGCAGCGCGATCTGGGCGAAGTCGACGTTGCTCGAGAGAGCGAACGCACCGGCCAGGTCCTGCCTCCCCGTCACCTCGCCCTCGTTGTCGTGCACCGTGAAATCGCCGATCTGGAGGAAGCCCGGGTCGCGGAACGTGTCCTCGGGCGTGATGACGGCCGAGTCGAGGGCGTCGGCGGCGGTGACGATTTTGAAGGTCGAGCCGGGCGGATAGAGTCCGTCGAGGGCGCGGTCGACCAGCGGGCTCTGCGGGTCGGCGGAGATCGCGGTGAAATCCCGGTCGATCCCCTCGGGATCGAAGCTCGGGACGCTGGCCAGGGCGAGGACCTCGCCGCTCCGCGGGTCGAGCGCGACGCCGGCGGCCCGCGGATACCCGCTGAGCTCGGCGTAGAGCGTGGCCTGAACCTGCGGATCGATCGTGGTCACGACCGTCGCCCCGCGCTCGGCGGGCGTGGCGTCGCGGGCCAAGACGCGGCGCAGCTGCGCCAGCGGGTCGTTCGCGACGGCGCGCGCCGTGAGCTCGCGGTCGAAGACCGACTCGAGGCCAGTCGTGCCGTACCGTTCCGAAGCATAGCCTAGCGCGTGCGCCAGCGACGCGCCGAACGGATAGCGGCGACCGCGCGGCGAGGAGTAGGCCAGGACCGTCCCGTCGCGCGCGACGATCGGGCCGCGATAGGGCGCGAGCAGCGCCGCGCGAGGATCGTGCGCGTTCTTCGCCAGCTCCGGCCCCGCCACGACTTGAAGCCAGAGCTGCCGGCAAGCGAGCAAGGCGAAGAGGACGATGAAAAGCGCCCCCAACTGCCCGATCGCCTGGTTGATTCCCGACGAGCGTTCGGGACCGCGCGACGACATCGCCCGGCGAACGCTCTAGAGCGCCGCTTTGGGGCGCTCGCGCAAGAGCGTCAAGCCTTCCTCGGTCCGCACGGCCATGTAGTCGGCGCTGCGCTCTTCGCCGATCGCCAGGTTGATCAGTTGCCGCATCCGGTCCTCGGGCAGCCCTGCGACCGCCATCACCGGCTCGACGGCGAACTCCTCCAACAGCTCGGGCGCGACGTACGCCGCGCGCGGCAGCGTGTCGAACAAACGGTCCTCGTACGGCTCGCCGCGCCACGGACCGCGCTTGCCGAAGACCGTCGCATGGTAGTCCCAGGCGCAGAGCTGGCGTTCGTTCCAAACGAAATGACCGCGCGCGCACGTGCGGCGGCAGACCGCACATTGCGTCAGCGCTTGAGGCTGGCGCTCGATCCCTTCGAGCACGTCTTCGGGAACGTCCTCGGGATTGAGGAGCAGTGAGATGACCAGGCGCTCCGGAACCTCGGCGTGCCAGCCGATGCGTGCGAGCATCTCCAAGTCGCGCAGCGAGCTCAAGAACGCCCGGTCGTCTTCTGGCGGAAACGTCTGGTCGACCCAGCCTCCGATGTTATCCGCGGCGAGGCTCACACGCTGCCAGCCCTCGCCCGTCACCACGCCCACCGGCGTCCACGCCAGCGGAACGAGCCACGCCGTAACCTGCCCCTTCACCGCGCGCAGCGAGGAGACGAAGGCGAGCGTACTCGCATTCCCTCCGAGGACGTAGACGCACGCCTGCGGCGCGCTCGCTTGTCGTTCCGGCACTTCCATCGCGCTCAGCTTACGGGCGAGCGCCCGCGAGGCCTCTTGCCGCGCACCTTCAGCGGTGGACGGTGATGCCGGCGCGGTAGTCTTGCAGCGAGCGCGGCGGGCCGGCGGTCGAAGCCAGCGCGTCGGCGAGCGCCCGCGCGGTATCGAGGCTCGTCACGCAGGCGACGCTCGTCTCGACGGCGGCGCGGCGGATGCGGTAGCCGTCGGAGATCTCGCGCGCGCCGAGCGCGTTGTTGATGACCAGATCGACCGAGCGCGAGACGATCGCCTCGAGCACGTGCGGCGAGCCATCGGCGATCTTGTTGACTCGCTCGGCCGGAATGCCGTTGGCGACGGCGAGTTCGTGCGTGCCGCCGGTCGCGACGAAGGTGAAACCCAGTTCGGCGTAGCGCCGCAGGATCGGCACCGACTCGGCTTTCTCTTCATCGGAGATCGAAACCAGGATGCGCCCGCGCCGCGCCGGATCGCCCGGCTCGGGGACGCGCGTGCCGGCCGCGATGAAGCCCTTGCGCAGCGCTCCCGCGAAGGTCGCGTCGATCCCCAGCACCTCGCCCGTCGATTTCATCTCCGGTCCCAAAATCGTCTCCACGCCGCGCATCTTCGCAAACGAGAAGACCGGAACTTTGACGACGACGAACGGCGCGTCGGGCAGCAGGCCCGTGCCGTAGGGCATGTCGCGCAGCTTCTCACCGAGCGCGACCCGGGTCGCGGCCGCAACGAGGTTGACTCCGGTCGCCTTCGAGATGATCGGAACCGTGCGGCTGGCGCGCGGATTGGCCTCGATGATGTACAGCTCGCCCTTGTGGATGACGAACTGAATGTTGATGAGCCCGCGCGTCTGCAGTTCGTGCGCGATCGCGCGCGTGACCTCGACGATGCGCTGCTGCATGGCGCTCGAGACCGTCTGCGGCGGATAGACGGAGATCGAGTCGCCGGAATGGATGCCGGCCCGCTCGATGTGCTCGAAGACGCCGGGGACGAGGATATCCTCGCCGTCGTAGACCGCGTCGACCTCGACCTCGAGGCCGCGCAGATACTTGTCGACCAGCAGCGGCTTGCCCGGCGTGATCGGCGGCGCGGTCTCGACGTACGAAAGCAGCTGCCCCTCGTTGTAGACGATCTCCATGCCGCGTCCGCCGAGCACGTACGAAGGGCGCACGAGCACGGGAAAGCCGAGCTCGCGTGCGATCGCGCGGGCCTGCCGGAAGGTATTGGCGGAGCGGCCGCGCGGGCGCGCGACACCCAAGCGCGCCAGCGCCGCGTCGAACTTTTCGCGATCCTCGGCCATGTCGAGGCTGCGCCGGTCGCTGCCGACGATCTTCACGCCGCGCCGCGCCAGCTCGCCTGCGAGATTGATCGCCGTCTGTCCGCCGAAGGCGAGCATCACGCCGCTCGCGCCGGTCGCGTCGTAGGCGGCTTGCACCTCGTCGGGGCCGGGCGGTTCGAAGACGAGCACGTCGGAGATGTCGAAGTCGGTCGAAACGGTCTCGGGGTTGTTGTTGACGACGACCGCGGCGCGGCCCGCCTCGCGCAGCGCCCAAGCCGCGTGCACGCAGCTGTAGTCGAACTCGATCCCCTGGCCGATGCGGATCGGCCCGCTGCCCACGACGACGACCGCTTCGCGCGCGGGGCGGCGCATCTCGTCCTGCTCGTAACGCGAGAGGTAATAATACGGCGAGCGGGCCGGAAACTCGGCGGCGGCCGTGTCGACCATGCGGAACGCCACACCGCGCGCGTGCTGCGGATCCTGTTCGATGACCGAAGCCTGGTTCCAGAGCGAGACGTTGCGGTTGGCGTCGGTGAGCAGCCCGAGCCCGGCGTGCGAGTAGCCGCGTTCGGCGGCCTTGCGCAGATCCTCCGCGGTCGCCGAGGCGCGCAGGCGCATCTCGAGCGCGACCAGTTCGTAGATCTCCCACAGCCAGAACGGATCGATCTGCGAGAGTTCCGCGAGCGTCTTCGGCTTGAGGCCGCGGCGCAGCGATTCCGCGAGCGCGAAGAGCCGCTCGTGCGTCGGCACGGCGATCACCGCGTCGAGCTCGTCCTGGTTCCAGCTCTCCAGCGCCGTCCCGGTCAGCGTCTCGCGCCCGAGGTCGAGCCCGCGCACCGCCTTCATCAGCGCCGCGCCGAAGGTGCGCCCGATCCCCATTGCTTCCCCGGTCGACTTCATCTGCGTCCCCAGGCGCGTGTCGGCGCGCGGGAACTTGTCGAAGGGCCAACGCGGGATCTTGACGACGACGTAGTCGAGCGTCGGCTCGTAGGCAGCCTTGGTGACGCCGGTGACGGGGTTCTCGATCTCGTCGAGCGTCATCCCCAGCGCGATCTTGGTCGCGATCTTGGCGATCGGATAGCCTGTCGCTTTGGAGGCGAGCGCGGAACTGCGGCTGACGCGCGGGTTGACCTCGATGATGTTGTACTGGCTGCGCTCGGGGTGCAGCGCGAACTGGATGTTGCAGCCGCCCTCGACCTTGAGCGCGCGGATGACGTTGATGCTGGCGCTGCGCAGCATCTGGTATTCGAGGTCGGAGAGCGTCTGCGAGGGCGCGACCACGATCGAGTCGCCCGTGTGCACGCCGACCGCGTCGACGTTCTCCATGTTGCAGACGATGATGCAGTTGTCCGCACGGTCGCGCAGGACTTCGTACTCGATCTCCTTCCACCCCAAGAGCGAGGTCTCGACCAGCGCCTGGTGGATGAGCGACGCGGCGAGCCCGACCGCGAGGGTCTCGCGCAGCTCGCTCTCGTCGCGCACGACGCCGCCGCCGGTTCCGCCCAGCGTGTAGGCGGGCCGGACGACGAGCGGATAGCCGACTTCCTGCGCGAAGGCGACGGCGCTCTCGACGTCGGTCACGATCTCGCTGCGCGGAACCGGCTCGCCGATCGCGAGCATCGCGTCCTTGAACTGCGCGCGGTCTTCGGCAAGCTTGATCGTTTCGATCGGCGTCCCGAGGAGCTCGACGCCGTAGCGCTCGAGCACGCCGGCCTCGTGCAGTTCGACCGCGAGGTTGAGGCCCGTCTGACCGCCGAGCGTCGGCAGGAGCGCATCGGGCCGTTCGCGAGCGACGATCGCTTCCAGCGAAGCCGCCGTCAGCGGCTCCAGGTAGACGGCGTCCGCGACCTCCGGATCGGTCATGATCGTGGCCGGATTGGAGTTGACCAGAACGACCCGGTGCCCTTCGTCGCGCAGCGCGCGACACGCTTGAACGCCGGCGTAATCAAACTCGGCGGCCTGTCCGATGACGATCGGACCCGAGCCAATCACGAGGACGTTGCGGCGGGGCACGGCTCTCTGCTTACGGCCGCAGCACTCGCAGGGCCTTCCCCAGTTCGCCCTTCGACAGGCTCAGGGTGACAATACCCCCCGAATAGGCCTACCGCTGTCACCCTGAGCCTGTCGAAGGGCGAAGGGCGACTAAGGTGGCAGAAAGCCCTCGGGGGCCTCGTCGAAGTAGCGTTTCCAAAGGAACAGCCAGAAGGCCAGCCCCGCTTCGTCCCCGTAGGCGCGGAAGCGGCGCTCGATCGTCGCGTCCGCCACCGACCTTTTTTTGACGAGGCGGGCGTAGGTCGGCCGGGTCCACGAGTCGAGGACGAGCCGCGAGCGCCGCCCGAAGAGCAGCATGACGTGCGCGGCGGCATAGGGACCGACGCCCGGCAGCGCGCGCAAGCGCTTCTCGAGCTCGGCGTCGGGGAGCTCGGCGCGCGGCGCGGCGCGCCAGGCCTCCAGGTCGATCCGGCCCTCGGCGACCGCCGCGGCGAGCCCCCGCAGGTACGCCCCGCGGTAGCCCGCGCGCGCGACGTCGCGGAAGAACGACTCGTCCGCCGAGGCGACTTGCGCGGCGGTCGGAAAGGCGCGGCCGCGCCAGCCCGCCTGCGGGACGCCGGACGCGCGCGTCCCCAAGGAGCCCACGAGCGCCTCGATCATCCGCGTCGTCGCCGACCACGCGCAGTTCGTCGTGCAGATCGTGCGCACGACTTCCTCGAACGCGCTGGGGCTGCGCAGCAGCCGTCCGAAGCCGCCGGTCGCGAAGCGCAGCTCGCGATCGGCCGCGACCCTGGCGTAAAACGGCGCGAGATCGTCGTCGAGCGAGAAGATCGTGCGCACGGCGGCGACGAGGCCCGCGCGCAGTTTCGCGCCGGGTGCCCGGCCGCTCGCGGCGAGCGCGAGCGAACCCGGCGGATCCTCCCAAACGCGCAGCACGCGCGCGCGGCCTTCGAACGCGAGCGTCGTCTCGAACGTGCGGCCCGCCTCGTCGACCGTGTTGGGCGCGAGCCACCCCAGCCCGTGCGAGCGCAGCGTCGCCCGGAAATCGACCGGCTCGCCTCCCGCGCCGCGCAGCGGAAGCCGCTCGAGAACGCATTTCGGCTCGTCCGCAGCCGAACGAGCCGAAACGTTCATGAGTGAAGTACTTCCGTTACCTGACGGCCGAGGCCTTATTGCCCCAAGAGCTGCGGATGTAGGTGGCGACCGCGGAGATCTCGGTAGGCTTGAGCTGGCCTTTCCAGGCAGGCATCGCGCCGTTGTAGTCCTTGCCGTTGACCGTGATCTTGCCGTTGAGGCCGTTGTTGATGATGGCGACGACCTTCTTCGGGTCGCCGGTGACGACCGGGTTGCCGGCCAGCGGCGGGAACGCGGGTACGAGACCCTGGCCGTTGGCCCCGTGACAGCTCGCGCACTTCGACGCATAGATCGCCGCACCGTTGCTTGCGGCGGATGCCGCTTGGCTGTGCGGGAAGACCGCAACCGCGCCGAGCGTCGCCGCGGCCGCGAGAAAGACGACAAAACGCTTCAGGGTATGACTCCTTTGCAAGACGATGACGACGGGCGGCCTTCGGCCTCTGCGTTGCCGGACCTTGGCAAAGCCCTATGGCGATAAACGTACGATACGCCAGCCGCGTTCCTCCCGCGTGAACGAGAGGCGGTCGTGCACGCGGTCCGCCCGGCCCTGCCAAAACTCGAAAGCATCAGGAACGATGCGGTAGCCGCCCCAGTATGGAGGACGCGCGACCTCGCGCCCTGCGAAGCGCTCCTCCTCCTCGCGCACTCGCGCTTCCAGGTAGGCGCGGCTGGGAACCACCGCGCTCTGCCGCGAGGCCCACGCGCCGAGCTGGTGGCCGCGCGGCCGCTCCGCGAAATACGCTTCGGATTCGGCCGCGTCGACCCGCTCGACCGGCCCGTCGACGCGGACCTGCCGTTGCAGCACGCCCCACCAGAAGACCAGCGTGGCCGCCGGATGTGCTTCCAGCTCGCGCCCCTTGCGACTTTCGTAGTTCGTGAAGAACGTTAGGCCCCGCTCGTCGCAGTCGCGCAGCAAGACGGTGCGTGCCGAAGGGCGTCCGTCGAGCCCGATCGTGGCGAGCGCCGCCGCATTCGGCTCGACGATACGCTCGTCGCCCAGTGCGGCTTGGAGCCAAGAGCGGAACTGCACGAACGGATCGCGCGCCACGCTGGACTCGTCCAAAGCGCCCAGCTCGTAACTGACGCGCAGGGCGCGCAGCTCGCCGGGAGAGCTCACGTGCGCTTGGAGCGGTACGAGAGCGCCGCGGGCTCGCGGAGCATGTGCGAGATCCGCGCGAACGACTCGTAGATGTGACTCTCGGCCAGGCCGAACATGTCACCCATCGCCACGAGCGAGCCCGGTTTGGCCTCGAGCGCGAGGAGAGCCTCCTCGCCGGCCCAGGTCGTCAGCGCGACGACCCGATGGCCGTCGTCGCTGGCGAAAACGTCGGCACCCTGGAAGCCGGGGATGTCGACCATGAAACACTCGGCGAAATCTTGGAACGCCTCGACGAGACGCTCGGTCATCTCGGGGTGCACGAAGAAGCGCTGGGTGACGTAGAGCGAGTCGTCGCCGGCCGCCGCGGTGCCGTAGACGCGGGCCCCCAACCGGTAGGTACGCACGTCGGACGCGCGCGAGCGCCAATTCCCGCCTTCGATCAAGCGCACCGGCGCGTGTTCCTCGAGCCAAGAATCCTCCCCCTCGAAGACGACCTCGACGGCGACGGCGTCGAGGTCGGGCCGAAGATAGAGCGCGCCTTCCACGAAGCCGGCGAGGCCGGTCAGCCCGCCGAGGCGCTCGGCGAGTTCGCCCGGGAGGCCGCGCTGCGGCGTGGCGTCGAGCTCGAAAAAAGCAAGAACGGTGCGAGGTGTGTGAGCGTGCATGAGGGCTTGTTGGACGCGGGCGTTACGGAAACCGTCCGAGTCCGAACCCGACGAGCAGCGTGGCCAGCAAGAGCAGCCCGCCGCCGAGCGCGAAGGGGACCGTCCCGTCGACGCGCTTCTTCTCCCACACCGTCTCCAGCGCGATGTTGCGGAACGTCCCGCTCAACGCGCTCGCGTCGCCGGCCTGCGCGTACGCGCCGTTCGCATTGGCGGCGATCGAGCGGAGCGCATCCTCGTCGAGATCGGCGAGCTCGCCCGTTCCCGGGATCAAATCTCCGCTGCCGGCCGTGCCGACGCCGACCGTATAGATCGCGATCCCCTTCTGTCCGATCGCTTGCGAGGCTTCGACCGGGTCGGCGCCGCGGTTGTTGACGCCGTCGGTCAGCAGCACGATGACGCGGCGGCCGGTCGCGGGCATCTGCGCGGCGGCGAGGTTCAGCGCGTCGCCGATCGCGGTCGCCCCGTCGGCCGGCGGGATGCGGTCCAGCGCCGCGCGCACGCCGTCCAGGTCGGCGGCCGGCGCGGCGACGACGTTGGCGTTGCTGGAGAAGCTGACGAGCCCGACGCGGGTTCCCTCGGGGACCGCGTCGATGAAGGCCGACGCCGCGCTCTTGGCGGCAGCTTCGCGCGAGGGCGCGAGGTCGGTCGCGCGCATCGAGCCCGAGGTGTCGATGCAGATGACGATCGTTCCGTCCTTGGCCGGAACGCGCGCCGTGAAGCGCGGACCCGCCAGCGCTCCCAGCAGCGCCGTGACCGCGAGGACGAACGCCGCGAACAGCGCCGCCGCCGGCCAGCGCGCCGGACGCATCGCGCCGAGCGCGAAGGCCACGTTGGAATAGAGCAGTGCCTGCGCCTGCTGCCGCCGTTCGAGCGAACGGTAGAGCCATGCCAGCGCCGCCGCCGCGAGCAAGGCGGCGACCAAGCCGAGCGGATGCGCGAAGCTCACGGGCGCGAGCGTTCGTTATGCGAGCCCGAAGGCCTCGAAGAGCGCCTGCGCGACGCCCTTGCGCTCGTCGAGCAGCGCCGCGCGCACGCCGCAGCCCAGCAGCGCTTCGAGCGCACGCCGCTCGCGCGCGGCGACCGCCTCGACGAAGCGCTCGCGCTCGCGCCGTCCGACCCAGATGCGCGCCGCACGTCCGCTCTCGGCGTCGCGCAGGCGCACGAATCCGCCCAGCGGCAAGCCTTCGCGCCAGGGGTCGCTCGCGATCAGCGCGGTCGTCTCGAAGCGTCCGGCGCAGGCGCGCACGAGCGGCTCGAGCTCGTCGAGCTCGTAGAAGTCGGAGACGAGAAGGAGCTGCGCGTCGCGCGGGAGCGCCGCCAGCGCAAAGCGCAACGAGCGTTCGAAAGCTTCGCCCCGGCGGTCGCGCACTTCGGCGCAGTGGTGGGCGGCGGCCCGGCCGCGCAAGGTGCGCAGCACCAGCGGCCCCGCGGAGCCGATGCGGGCGCAGCGGTCGTCGTCCAGCGCGACGGCGTACCAATCCGCCGCCGCTTCGCAGGCGAGCTCGTAGTTCGAACGCGTGCGGCCGACGAACATCGAGCTCGAGGCGTCCAGCGCCGCCGCGATGACCAGCGCGTGGTCCTCGAACACGACGCGGGTCTGCAGCGCTCCGGCTCGCGCGGTCGCGGCCCAGTCGATGCGGCGCGGGTCGTCGCCCTCGACGTAGCCGCGCAACTCGGCGAACTCGTAGCCGTCGCTGCGCCGCTTGACCGGCGCCCCCGCGCCGCGTACGCCGGGACGCCGCCGGCCGGTCAACATCGCGGCGCGCAGCCGCACGGCCAGCGGGGTCAGGGGGAGGCTTCCCCCCCGACGAGCTGGGGCTGCGAGGGGACGTCGCCGGCAGTGCCGGCGGGGTTGACCACGCCTGCGCTGAGCCGCGGCATGTAGCGCACGACCAGCAGCGCGAGATCGTCCGTGATGCGTGTCGAGCGCTTGCGCAGGCGCTTGACGATCGCCTCCGCCGTCGCCTGAGCGCCGCCGGAGAGCTCGGTCAGCCAGGCCGCCACGCCTTCGGCGCCGAGCTGCCGCCCGCGCGAGTCGCGCGACTCGGTCAGTCCGTCGGTTCCGACGACGACCACGTCTCCCTTGCCGAGCAGCAGCGTCTTGGTCCCGTACTCCGGAGCCGGCTCCATGCCGACGATCGGCCCGGTGGTGGGCAGCAGCACGACGTCCTGGCCGCAACGGAACCAGGCCGGCTCGTGGCCGGCCGAAGCGTAGCGAACGCGCCCGGTCTCGAGATCGATGACGCCCAGGAACAGGACGATGAAACTCTCCAGGCTCTCGGCGCTGCGGGCGTAGATTGCGGCGAACTTGGCGAGCACCCAGCCCGGATCGTCGTTTTCGCTGAAGAGCGTGCGGATCGAATACTTGACGAGCGCCGTGTCGACCGCCGCGTCGATCCCCTTGCCGCTCACGTCGGCGACCATGAACATGCCGTTTTTTCTATCGAAGGTGAACACGTCGTGCGTGTCGCCGCCGACGCTCGAGCCCCGCGTGGCCGAGATCAGGACGCTGCCGAGATCGACGTTGGGCAAATCGCGCCGCTTGCTGATGAACGCGCGCTGCAAGCGTTCGACGAGCGAGCGCCCCTCCTCGACACGGCGGCGCAAACGGCCCTCGAGAAGGACGAAAAGCACCGCAACCAAGGCGAACAGCGCGTTCGCGACGTTGCGCGTCAGCGTGTTGCGCGCCACGGCGTCGTCGAAACGCTTGCGTCCGAGCACTTCCTTATCGTGCAGGATCTCGTCGAGGCGCGCGTAGTCCTCGCGGGTCGCGGGGAAGCGCAAAACCGGCGCACGCTCGTCTTGCGTCTGCGCGATCGCGTCGATCCGGAGGAGATCGCTGGCCAGCAGCTTCTCGTATGGCCGCAGCTCGGAACGCACCGATTTGCGGTCGAACTGCTCGACCTCGAGAAGCTCGACGTCGCGCTGCGCCGCGACGACCGCCGACTGGTACGAGAACGCATCGGTGATCTTGACGCTGCCCCCGTACGACAAGTAGCTCGCCAGCACCAACAAAACGAGCAGCCCCACGACGTATGCCAACGTCGTGATTCTTCGATTGGAGCTTGCCCTGACGCGCAAACGTGCTATCGGAATGGTCCCCGGAGTTCCAAGCTAAGAACGGAGCACCGTCGGTAAGGCCCTAGAACCGTAGTGTGCGCCCCTCCGCGTTCTTACCTCTGAAAAATTCTTCCGTTTTAGACCGCTTTTCGGTCAAGGATTTAATTCGAGCGTGGACGTCCGGCCGCGGGCCACCGCGGCATCTCCGAACGGGAGCGGAACGAGCGTCCCGCGCAGCCAAGCCGTGGCCCCGTCACGGTAGTGCTGCGAGCCCGGCTCGCCGGACTCGCCTTGCGGTATGACGATCCCGCCTGCCTCCCAGTTTCCGACGTCCCAGACGGCACGGAAACTCTGCGTGACCGAAGGCCCTTGCGCGTGAGGCGAGTAGGCGTCGCCCAGCCCCGGGAAGGGCGTCCCGTTCCAAAACGGCCAGCCGAAGGCGCTCATCGCGTGCAGCGCGGTGCGCCCGCCGACCTCGCTCCAGGGCTTGCCGAGCAGCTCCGTCCGTCTCAGACGGCTCAGCGCATCGCGCGCCGCCGCGGACAGGAACGCATCGTAGTTGTCGCCCGGGACCCAGCCGTGGGGCTGATCGCGCAGCATCCGCAGAAGCGCCACCAGCCCCTGAGGCCCGCTTTCGGAGAGATAGCGCCGCCCCAGGTCGGGCGCCATGTGCAGGCGGATCAAGCGCTCGACCGCGGCTTGGCGCAGCGCCGAGGTTTCGGCTGCGGCAGTCGAATCGCCGCTGAAGCGGCCGTCGAAGCCCGCGAGGTCCTTGCGCATCGCCTCCAGCGCGGGGTCGCCGCCCGTCTTGTCGCGGCCTAGCGCCGCAGCCGCGGCGTGGGCCAGTTCGCGGTCGGGAAGCGAGGTCACGTCGCCTTGAATCGCCGAGAACGAGGCCACGTCGTAGGGACCGCGCGAGAGATCCCGAGCGATCTCGGCCGCACGGTAGGGGGGCTCGAAGGCCGCGCTGAGCCGGAAGGGGTAGCCGGCCCCGTAGATCCGATTGTTGGCGGTCGAGGCGAGCACGTCGCGCCCGGGCCCGACGTGCGGGAGCGCGTCGAACGGAAGAGCGTCCAAGGCGGGCGGCGGGCTGGTGGGACCGTCGGCGAAGCTCAAGCCCCAACGCTCGTCCCGCGGGATCTCGCCGGCCAGGCTGTAGGCGCTTTCGCCCCGGTCGTCAGCCAGCACGAAGTTCTGCGGCGGTCCGGGGTAGGACGCGAGCGCCCGCAGCCCGTCCGCTACGCCGGCAGCCCGGTCGAGCGCGCTGAACGACTCGAGCGCCGAGCGGCGGTCCATGTCGGCGGTCCAAGCCGCGGCCAGCCGCACGACCCCGTCGTCCTCGAAGAGAAATCCGTGCCGGGTCCGCAGGTAGTCGCGGGTGATATCCTTGCCGAAGCGCACCCGGAACCGCTCGGTCCGGTGCTCCGCTTTGACCCAGCGCCCGCCGGCCAGATACTGGTCCGAGGTCCCCGAACTGAAGCGCTCACGATAGACGCGCACGGTCGCAACGGTGCCGTTGGTCGCGCCCCAGGCGAGGTGCTCGTTGTGCCCCAGGACGATCCCGGGGACGCCCGCCAGGGTCGCGCCCGCCACATGGATGCCGGGCGCTTCCAGGTCGGCCAAGTACCAGATCCCGGGCATGCGGAGCTGCAGGTGCGGATCGTTGCCGAGCAACGCGCGCCCCGTCGCCGTGCGGCCCGCACCGGCGACGAACTCGTTGCTGCCCAATCCGGCCCGCGCGTCGACAACCACGCCGTAGAGCGGCGACGCATTCGGATACGGAACCGACAGCGGCGGCAGCGAGGCGACGGGGGCCGGAGGCCCGCCTGCCACGGGAACGTCGTAGGCCGGGTCGGTGACCGGAAAGAACGCGTCGCGCGCCTGGGGCCCCAGCTTGCCGATGACCGCTTCCCGGGTCGCGACCTGCTGCCAGTCGTCGGTCAGCGCGACGACCGTCGCGAAGGAGGCCAGCAGCGAGTCGCGCGGCGTCCACGGTTCGGGCTGATAGCCCAGCAGACGGAACTCCGGGGCGAGCGGGCGCGTGCGCATGGCCGCGTTGACGCCCGCCGCGAACGCTTCGAGGTCGGCCCGCGCGGAGGGCGAGAGGCGGCGCAGCTGCTCGTTCACGACCGCGTTGATGTCGTACACGCGAACGGCGACGTCGTTCTGAATGGCGAGCGAACCGAACACCTCGCCCAGCCGGCCCGAGACCAAACGCCGGTAGAGATCGAGCTGGAAGAGCCGGTCCGTTCCCTGGACGTAGCCTTCCGCGAAAAACAGGTCGTGCTCGTTGGCCGCGCGCACGTGCGGGATGCCGCGCGCGTCGCGGTCGATCCGCACCGGCGCCCTGACCCCCAAGCCGGCAAGGGTCCCGGAAGGCTCGCGCCCGCCCGCGCGCACGCCGTCGATGATGTAAGCGGCGACGCCGAAGACGATGAGGACCGCCGGCGTGAAAGCCAGCGCGAGCAGCACCCACAGGCGCCACGAGGGCGGCTTGCGCGGATTCTTTTTCGGAACGGGCTGAGACTTCGCTTTGAGAGGAGTCTGAGTTTTTTTCTTCTGAGGGGTCTTGCTTTTCTTTTTCAGAGGAGTCTCTCGAATTCAGAGGAGTCTCTCGAACGTGGATCGCGGGACCGGCGATCCGCTCCGCAGAGGGGCGGATCCCGAACGCGGAGCGCAACGGTCTGCCGGAACGCCGCTCGACCACGCGTCGCACGAGCGGTCCCGCTGCCGAGGCCTGACCGGCGTCCTTCCGCGCCGGTCGCCGACATCTTGCTAGAAGTCGAGCACTTCCGCGCGTGGGGAGGGGCGCTCGCGGCAGCGGACGCACGTCCCGCGGAAAAAGACGGTCGCCTCGGCGACGTGCGCGCCGAGGATCTCCCGCGCGCGATCCGCGACGGAGTCCGGCACGGTCACGCCGACGTCGACCGTCTCGCCGCAGCGCGCGCAAGTGAAATGCGAGTGCGCCGGCCGCGCGCATTCGTAGAGCGCGGCGTTGCGGCCGGGAACGTCGATCCGCATGACCAGTTCGAGTTCGACCAGCCGCGCCAGAGCGCGGTGGACCGTGGCGAACCCGACGGCGTGATGCCGGCGGCGCAGCCGGTCGAAGATGTCGGCGGCCGTGAGGTGATGCGGTTCGCCCTCGCCGCGGATCACTTCGAGGACGACGGCGTCGTTCTGGGTCAGCCGGTGTGAAAGTGTGGCCATCGTTGCCCTCGCTTTCGGGTGAGCGGCGGCTCCGTCGTCAAGCGGGCGAACGAGCCGTTAACTGAGTATGAATTTCACTTTCATTTTAAGAACCGTAGCATCCTCAATACGACGGCGTCAAGGAAATTTTTCTCGAGCACGCGCCGGCTCGCTCGCTCGTCGGCGGCGGCACCGGCGCTCGAGTCTAGGGCGTCGGAACGGCGGCGATCAGCGCCGCCACCAGCGCCTCCGGATCGACCCGGTCGGTGATCGTGCGGTAGTTGAAGGCGAGGCGGTGGCGCAGCACGGCCGGAGCGCTCTCGCGAACGTCGTCGGGGACGACGAAAGTGCGGCCCCCGGTCAGCGCGCGGGCCCGCGCGAGCGCGGCGAGCGCCAACGTGGCGCGCGGGCTCGCGCCGCGCTCGAGATACTCGTGCGGAGCGCGCGTCGCCGCGACCAGCGCCACGATGTAGCGCGCCAGGCGCGGCTCGATGAACAGGGCGCGCGCCTCGTCGCGCCAGCGCAGCACGTCGGCCACGGCGACGACGCCGGTGGGCATCGCCGGGGGCGCGCCGCCGAAACGCTCGAGGATCCGGACCTCTTCCTCCGGCGAAGGGTAGTCGACCAGGAGCTTGACCAGAAAACGGTCCATCTGCGCGAGCGGCAGCGCGTAGGTCCCCTCCGAGTCGAGCGGATTCATCGTGGCCGTCACGATGAAGGGCTCCGGCAGCCTGTGGGTCTGCGGGCCGATCGTCACCTGATGCTCCTGCATCGCCTCGAGCAAAGCGGATTGGACTTTCGCCGGCGCGCGGTTGATCTCGTCGGCCAGAACGATGTTGGCGAAGATCGGGCCGAACGCGGTGGCGAACTCGGCGCTGCGCTGATCGAAGACGCGCGTGCCCACGATGTCGCTGGGCAGCAGATCCGGCGTGAACTGAACGCGTTTGAACGTGCCGCCGACGGCGCTGGCCAGCGCTCTGCAGGAAAGCGTCTTGGCGAGCCCCGGCGGACCTTCGAGCACGACGTGACCGCCCGCGATCAGCGCGTGCAGCAGTGCCTCGAGGATCGGCCGCTGGCCTACGACGGTCTCGGCCAAGGCGTCGAGCAGCGTCTGCGGAGCGCAGCCTGAAGCCGCCGTTTCGGTCACGCGCCGCACCTCGATGCGGCGCCGCTCCCGGCCGGAGCGTCGAGCCGCTCGAGCAGCGGCAGCGCCGCGCGGACCGCCTCGCCGAGGCGCGCGTCCTCGCAGAACGCGGCCCGCTCGACGGCGAGCAGCGCGCCGCGCAGAGTCTCGTCGCCCCCGGCGGCGCGTCGCGCGAGCAGATCGGCGAGCGTTTCGCCGTCGCGCGCACCGACGCGCTTGCGCAGCACCTCGCGCACGGCGACGACGCGCGGACGGCTCGGCTCGCCGGCCAGCGCGGCGAGCAGCGACTGCCACGTCGCACCGTTTCCGGCCGGCGCGGGCGCGGGTGCGGGCGGCGCCGCCGCTGGCGGCGCGAGAGGGCGCGGCTTGCGCCGCGTGAGAGCCCAGACCAGCGCCACGAGCGCGGCCAGACCGAGCACGAGGAGCGCGATTTGGCGCAGCACCGCCAGCAGCACGTCGCGCAGCCACGGCGGCAGGCCGCTCGAGAGCGGCGACGCCGGGAGAACGTCGATCGAGGCGGAGTTTGTCAGAAAGCGGCTCGGCTTGCCGTTGCGGGCGTCGACTGCGTCCATCGCCGCCGGCCCGAGCGTGCGCATCCCGGGTTCGGTCGCGTCGAGGGTCAGCACTTCAACGCACTCGCTCCCGCGCCCCGACGAGCTGCAGCGCCGCTCGTCGCCGCCGATCTCGAAGCCGGAGAGATCGGGCAGCGTCACGTTGTCGAGCTCGAGGACCGGCTGGTCGACGTGCGTCGTGATGCTCAGGTGAAAGGTCTCGCCGACGCGCACCGTCGTCTTGTCGAGCGACATGGAGAAGACGCGCACGTGCAGCGTGAGCAGCGTCTGGGCCTGTGCGGCCGTCGCAAAGAACGCGGCGCCGGCGAAGGCGAGCGCCCTCAGGCGACGAGTGAGAGCCACTCGGCGAAGAGGAACCGCGCGTCGAACGGCCCGGGCGAGGCTTCGGGGTGGAACTGGACGGCTGCGATCGGGAGACGGCGATGCCGGAACCCTTCGTTCGTGCCGTCGTTGAGGTTGACCATCGTCGCTTCGAGATCGGCCGGCAGCGAAGCGCCGTCGACGGCGTAGCCGTGATTGTGCGCCGTCACCAGGACCGAGCCCCGCATCAAGTCCTTGACGGGCTGGTTGCCGCCGCGGTGGCCGTAAGGAAGCTTGTACGTGCGCGCACCGCAGGCCAGCGCCAGCAGCTGGTGCCCCAGGCATACGCCGAACATCGGCAGCTCGCCGACGAGTCCGCGCAAGGTCGCGATCGTTTCGGGCAGATCCGTCGGATCGCCGGGACCGGGTGAGACGACGAGCGCGTCGGGTTCGAGCGCGAGGATCTGCTCGCGCGTCGCCGTGTAGGGAACGACCGTCAGGCGTACGCCCAAGGCCACGAGGTTGCGGAGGATCGCGCGCTTCACGCCGCAGTCGACCAGCACGACGTGCGGTCCCCGCGCCGCGGAATTGACCTCGCTCACGCTGCGCGCCGCGACGCCCGCGACCAGCCCGACGGTGCTCGTCTCGCGCGCGTAAGGGGCGAGCCGCTCCTCCACGATCGCCAGCGCCGGCTCCCCGACGGCGAGTGCGGCGCGGATCGTGCCGTGCTCGCGCAAGATCGTGGTGAGGGCGCGGGTGTCCACTCCGACCAGCGTCGGAACCCGCTGCGCCGCCAGCCACGAGCCCAAGTCGGTCACCATCGCGTGATGCGACGGGCGAGCGCAGAGCCGCTTGACGATCGCGCCGGCGACGCACGCGCCTTCGTGCTGCGCGGCGCTCCCCGAGATGCCGTAGTTGCCGATCATCGGATAGGTGAACGTGAGCAGCTGGCCCGCGTACGACGGGTCGGTCAGCGCCTCTTCGTAGCCGGTCATCCCCGTATAGAAGACGGCCTCGCCGAGCGCGAGGGAATCGGGCCCGATCCCCTCGCCGTCAAAGCGCGTTCCGTCGGCGAGCAAGAGCGATGCCGGTTTCCTCATGTGCGAAGCGTCCCATTCGGCGCGAGGCGCACCGATACCGCCGCGCCGCTGGTGCGACGCCGGTCGCAGCGGGAATCGCTGAGCCGCCCCTGGCGGGCGGCTCGCGACCCTGCACATGGCGCGCCCGGAGGGACTCGAACCCCCAAACCGCTTGGTTCGAAGCCAAGAGCTCTATCCGTTGAGCTACGGGCGCACGCTCGAAGGCGCTTCGCCGGGGCGGTTCGCTTTTCTGCTTTCGCGAAGGCTCGAACCGTGTACGTAAGGCTGGTCGCAGCGCTCGTTTTTTGGTGCTCGCTGACGGGCGCGCTGATGTTCGGCGCGGCCGGCACGGCGGCATGGCCCGCCGGCTGGGCCTACCTGTTCGCGACGTACGGATTGGGAGTGCCTATCGGCATCGCGCTCGGGCGGCGTGAACCCGGCCTGCTGCGCGAGCGTCTGGCGGGTCCGTACCGGGGCGGACAGGCCGTCTGGGACAAGGTGATGGTGACGGTCATCATGCTCGTCTTCTTCGCCTGGCTCGCCTTCATGGGGCTCGACGCCGTTCGCTTCCGGCTGTCGCACGTGCCCCTTTGGGTCCAGTGCCTGGGCGGCCTCGGCGGTCTCTGTTCGGTCTGGGCGATCTACCTGGCGCTGCGCGAGAACCCGTTCGCCTCGCAGGCCGTAAAACTCCAGCGCGGGCAGAGGGTCGTCTCGACCGGCCCCTATCGCGTCGTGCGCCATCCGATGTATGCCGGCGGCATCCTGTACTTTCTGTCGATCCCGCTGCTGCTCGGTTCGTGGTACGGCCTCGCGCTCGCGCCCGTCCTGATCGCGCTGTTCGCGGTACGGGCGGTCTTCGAGGAGCGCATTCTGATGCGTGAACTCGAAGGCTACCGCGACTATGCAGCCCACGTCCGCTATCGGCTCTTGCCGCCGCTCTGGTGAAGGCAGGCGCACGATGTCGCCGCCGCGCTCGCGCAGATCGACGCCGCGCTCGCCGCCTCCCGTCGTTAGCCTCCGGGCAGCTCGTCGTCGGTACGGAACGCCAGCTTGCCGTCCGCGCCGAATCTCTGGTGCCGCGCGAGGCGTTCGGCCTCGACGCTTTCCTTGACATAGCGATCCGCGAGCGCCGCCAGGCCGCTGACCCCGTGAGCGCGCAGGAGCGCCTCGGCTGAGGCGTCGAGCTTTTCTTTCTCCGCCGACGCAGCGGCGCGCAACGTCCGGCAGACGGGCCGCATTTGCTCGAGCCAGGCAAGCAGCTCCTCGCACCACGCCGCGAGCCCCTCGAAATCGTCCTGCCGGCGAACGGGCGGCGGCGGCATCTCGCACGTTCGGAGCGCCTCGGCCATCGCGGCCAAGCTGCGGCCGAGCTCTCGCCGCCGGTTTTCGGCGACCTCGCAGACCGTCGTCTGATAGGCGTTCTGGGCCGCATCGAGCTCACGCTTGAGATCGGCCGCTTGGCTTGCGAGCAAGTTCCTTTCCCTGACCGCACTCTCAGCATCCGCCCGCGCCGCCTCGAGTGCAGCTCGAATCTGCCAGAGCTCCGCATCGCTCGGCGACGCGGACGGGCGCCAAGCGTCGGGCAGGCTGCGGCGCAGCCGCTCCGACTGCACCAGCCGCTCGCGTTGTGCCCAGAGCGTGGCGGCGTGAAATTTCTGCGCCTCGGCGTGAGCCTTGCTCCGCACCGTGAAATCAGCGTTAGCGCGATCGAACAAGGCTCTCGCCCGGTCGCGGCGCCGCTCGGCGTATGACGGCGCGCTTTGCGCGGAGAGCACTTTCTTTCGCAGCACTTCGAGCCGAACGCCCGCGCGGGGCAGCGATTCTGCCTCCGCGCTCAAGGCTCGCTCGCGTTCCGCGGTTTGCGCGGCCTCTGCAGCGCGCAGCTCGCGATCGCTTCGCAGGCGTTCGATCGCGTTCGACAAGCGCGCGATCGACGAAAGGTCGAGATGCTCCTTCGCGAGCTTGCTCAGCTCGCGCTCCGCCGCATTGCGCTGCTGCAGCGCTCGCGCATGCCGTTCCTCGAGTGCTTTCAGTTGCGCTTGCAGCCGGACGTGCTCGGGCATGAGGTGCCCGATCACTCGCGCCGGCGCGTCGAGCGCGGCCGACTCGCGTTTGAGGACGTCGAGCGCACGGACGTGCGCGGCGGCGCGCTCGCGGTCCGCGAGCTTCGCGCAAAGGATGTCGAGCGCGGCTCCGAGCTGTTCCAAGCGCTCGCGTGCCGCAGGCCGCTGCGACTCTCGTTCCTCCATCTAGGGCCGCGCCCGAAATGCCGCCGCGCCACGCGTTCGGCGGGCACTCGGCCGCCGCTGAAAAGGGCAACGCAAAAAGTCCTTCTTCAAAACTTCCCGGGAAGCGCAGCAGCGAAACCTAGCTACTCCCATCAGAAAGCCTCATGATCCGCCTTTCGGGAAATCGGCCCTTCAGAAAATCGGCCCTTCGGAAAACCGAAATTGCCGTGAGGACTTGCTAGTCCTTTTGCACCAATTCCCGCTTGGTCCCTCTGATTCACACGGCGAACCGGGTCGCGAGTTCTCGGCACGTCACGGCGACGGTCGAAAGATCGCGCGGGAGCGCTGCCGCGGGCAGATCTCTCGCCGTCGCGTTCGGGCGCTCAGAAGAGCGTGTAGCCGCCGTCGATCACGAAGAGATCGCCGGTGTGGTATGACGATGCAGCGCTCATGAGATAGACGGCGATGCCCGCGAAATCAGCCGGCTCGCCGAAGCGGCGCAGCGGTATGCGCGGTTTCACCGCCTCGACGAACCGCGCGTTTGCGAACAGCCCTTCCGTCATCTCGGTCGTGATCCAGCCGGGCACGACCGCGTTCGAAGTGATGCCGTAGCGTGCGAACTCGACAGCCAGGGCGCGCGCGAGCGCATTGAGCGCGGCTTTGCTGGCGGCGTAGTGCTCGTTGCGCGCCGTGCCGTAGAGCGAAGCCAGGCTCGACGTCACGACGAGCCGCCCGCCGGCGTCGCCGAGTTTGGAGCGCTCGACCATGTGGCGCGCCGCCGCTTGCAGCGTGAGGATCACACCCTCGAGATTGGTCGTCATCACGCGGCGCCATTCCTCGAGCGGCCGCTCCAGGAACGAGCGCGCCCCGCTGCCGTAGACGCCGGCGTTGGCAAAGCACCCGTCGACGCGGCCGAACGTCGCGAGCGCTTCGCCGAACGCAGCTTCGACCGACGCGGAATCGCCGACGTCGCAAAGCGCCGCCGCCGCACGCGCGCCCTTGGCGCGCAGCATCTGCAGCGCTCGTTCGTTCTTCTCCGCGCTGCGCCCCCAAACGTGGACGGCGCAGCCGGCCTCCGCCAAACCCTCGGCGATGCCGAGCCCGATGCCGCCGTTGCCGCCGGTCACCACCGCGACCTTGCCCGTGAGATCGAAGGCGCTCATCGAATGTCCACCTGCGCAGGATCCGAGTCCGCCGCGGCGTTCTCCAGGGCTTTCGGGACGCCCTCGCGAGGAGCGGCCGGCACTCTCGCGCGGCACTGCCGCACGTCAGGCACGGAAGAGCCCTCCGGGGAGCGAAAAACAGTCGCCATGATCGCATCGCTTCGAGCGGCTTCGGACCCAAGGGCGCTCCGCGCTGCGGCGCGGCAGCCGCGGTAGCCGGCGTGGCGGCCCTTATGTACGCCCTCGGGATGCTCATCGCAGTCATGATCGGAGGGGCAGTCGGTCAACCGTTCGTCGAAGCGCGCGGGTGGCGCAGGACGCTGCCCGTTATTGCGCTACTTACCATTTTGGCCGGCGCGGTGATCGGCTGGAGCCTCAACGGGGAACTGCAAGCCATCGAGGCGAGCGCTCACACGTGATGGCGAGACGGCTTCGGAGGCCGGCTTGCTCGACGGTTGGCCCGGAAGATATAGGAAGATGGGGCTGGGCCTCTTGCCAGGCCTGGCGTGACGTGTAATGGTATTAAAGAAGGCTCAGGCGGTACGTCTACGTTTCCGCACAATGCCATGTTGTTGCGGCGCGCTTGGAGCCCGCCGTTGGAGGGATCGGTCGAAGCAGCATGAGATCCAATGCAGGTCGTTTTCTCTCGTTCATGCTGGCACTCGCAGCCGTCGCATTCGGTGCGCATGCGGCCCGGGCTGACCAGCAGCAGGAGGCGCCGCCACCGGCCGCCGCCAGCACGAGCGCCCCAACCGACGTGAACATCCATTTCAAGAACGGGACGACCTACAGCGGGAACGCTACGGTCGCTTATCCCAAGACCGGGCGAGTAAACCCGGGGAACGCGGCCAGTACGGTGCAGTTCGTGAACGGGAAACCCCCCAAGAAGACCTATTCGCTCATCCTGAACGGCCCAGGCAAGATCACGTTTAGCGACGGTTCGACGCTGAGCGGTGACTTCGTCAACGGCGTCGTCGAAGGGCAGGGCGAATTCGTCAAACCCGGCTCGTTCGAATTCAAGGGTGATTTCAGCGACGGCCAGCCCACCAGCGGAACCGTCACGTTCGTCAACGGACCGACGTACGAGGGCTCCTTCGCCGACGGGCTGCCTTCCGGAGCAGGCACGCTCACGGCGAGCGGCCCGGTCACGGAAGCGACCGGCCAGTGGAGCAAGGGCCTCCTGGTCAGCGGCTACGAGGTCTTCGCCGACGGAGCGCGATTTGACGGAACCTTCGGCAGCGACGGCAAGCCGGAAGGCAGCGGGACCTACCGCTATGCCGACGGCACGACGCTCTCCGGCACGTGGCAGGACGGGCTTTTCGCGGGACCGGTCGTCGAGCGCTACCGCAACGGCACGGTGCTGACCGTCAACGTCTCACCGCCCGATTCGAGCCTGCACGGCGCGGCGCTCGTCGCCTTCCGCGACGGCGACCGAGCCTCGGGCAGGCTCACCCAATCCGGCGAGCTCGATGGGCCGGGGAGCTACAGCTTCCTCCACGGGCCGCGCATCCTGGGCACGTTCCACAACGGCCAATTGCGCGGCCCGGCGACCCTGATCACGCCGAGCGGCCGTCAGTACCGAGGGCGGATCGAACAAGGCGTCTTCATCTCGCCGCACTACAAGCAATATTTCGGCGACGGCCGGACGTACCAGGGGCCGGTTGACGCTCAGGGCCGGGCGAACGGGAGAGGCGTCTACCGCTTCATCGACGGCGAGACGCTCAGCGGAACGTGGGTTCATGGCCGGATGAGCGGAGAAGTCGTCGACCACTTCCCCGGCGGCACGACCTACCGCGTTCACGTCAACCCGCCGGCCGAGGTCCTGCACGGCCCGGCGACGATCACTTTCCCCAACGGCGACCAAGCCTCGGCGCTGCTGAGCGACGGGACGCTCAACGGCTCCGGCAAGTACCTGTACGCCGCGACCGGCAACCGCATCGACGGGACCTTCGACCATGGCCGTTTGCAGGGGCCGGCGACCTTGACGACGCCCGACGGCGACCGCTACGAAGGCAAGATGGTCGACGGAACGGTTCAGTAGGAACGCGAGCCGAACGTTCAAAGGGCTCGCCGGCAAATGCCGGCGAGCCCTTTCCGTTTCGCGACGAGCGCTAAATGCGCTCGAAGATCCCGGCGATGCCCTGGCCGCCGCCGATGCACATCGTGATCAGCGCGTAGCGGCCGCCGATGCGCTGCAGCTCGTAGAGCGCCTTCACCGTGATCAGCGCCCCGGTCGCCGAGATCGGATGCCCGAGCGCGATGCCGCCGCCGTTGGGATTGGTCTTGGCCGGATCGAAGCGCAATTCTTTGGCGACGGCAAGCGCCTGCGCGGCGAACGCTTCGTTCGCCTCGACCACGTCGATCTGCTCGATCGTGAGTCCCGCTTTCGCTAGCGCGCGTTGCACCGCCGGAACCGGCCCGATGCCCATGATCTTGGGATCGACGCCGGAATGCGCGTAGGAGACCAGACGCGCCAGCGGCTTGAGCCCCTGCTTTTGCGCGAATCCTTCTTCGGCCAGCACCAGCGCCGCGCCCGCGTCGTTGACGCCCGAGGCGTTGCCTGCGGTCACCGAGCCTTCTTTGAGAAACGCCGGGCGCAGCTTCGAGACGCTTTCGATCGTCGTTTCGGCGCGCACGTGCTCGTCGGTGTCGAAGAACGTCGAACCCTTCCGCGTCTTGAGTTCGACGGGCACGATCTGCTCCTTGAAGTAGCCGTTGGCGATCGCTGCGGCCGCGCGCCGGTGGCTTTCGACCGCAAACTCGTCTTGTTCCTGACGCGTGATGCCGTATTTCGCCGCGACGTTCTCGGCCGTCACGCCCATGTGCACGGCGTCGAACGGATCGCTCAAGCCGCCGACCATCCAGTCGATCGCTTCGGCGTTACCCATGCGCTGGCCCCAGCGTAGGCCCGTGAGGCCGTAAATCGCACGGCTCATCGACTCCGCACCGCCCGCGACCGCGGTTTCCGTGTCGCCGAGCAGGATCGCCTGCGAAGCGGACACGATCGCTTGGAAGCCGCTGCCGCACAAGCGGTTCAGCGTGAGCGCCGGGGTGTCGATGGGCAGCCCGGCTTCGACGCCCGCCACGCGCGCCAAATACATATCTCTCGGTTCGGTATGAATGACGTGCCCGAAAAAGACTTGACCGATCTGCGCCGGTTCGAGCTTCGATCGCTTTACCGCTTCACCTAGCGCCAATGCGGCCAGCCGCGTCGGCGGAACGTCTTTCAACGAACCTCCGTACGTTCCGATCGCCGTCCGCGTCCCGCTCAGGACAACAACACTCCGCTCTGCCATGACCCCGTCCTTCAAAGAAACAAGAAAGTTCATCCCTTTTCCGCGGATGTCGGCGACGCTCCCCCGAAACACGAGCTAGCCTCGCCGTCCGGCTAAGAGGAAACCGCGAGTATATGCGAACGAACTTTCCCACTTCGCTCGAAAGAGGTACGTGAACGTGCCCGTCACCGCACCTGACGCCGCCCTCGTGCGCTGGGCGTCCTCGATCGCGAGCGTGCGCTGCACGCCGGCCGCCATCCGCCCCTGGACGCATGCACGCGACGACGCTGCGGCCGTCGCGCCGAGCAAGACGGCGCGCTTCGGCGAGCACGGGTTGCTCGCCCCGGCGATCATTGGCCTCACGATGGTCGCACGCGGGACGGAGGGCTATACCTATTGGCTGGCGCGCGTGCCGTCGGAGCGTGCGGTCGAGCTCCACGCGGGCAGCGAAGCCGACGAGGCCAGCTTCACCGCCGTCCTCGGCGAGGCGGCTGCTCCGCCGGTTCGCGTCGTGTCGCTGACCGCGTCCCTGCGCACGAAGGAGGGCCTCGGCTTGGGCAGCTCGCGGACGGAGGTCGAACGGGCGCTCGGCCCCGGGCGCGCCCGCTCCCTCTGCGGCCACGAGGTCGTGCGCTACGAGCCCGCGCTGCCGGAGATGTCCGAGGCGGAGCTGTGGTTCATCTATCGGAACGGCCGCGTCGTGGCCTTCGCCCGCTACGAAGCCGTGTGAGGCGCTCGCCGGCATTCGGCAACCTGGCCGCGGAGACGGCCGCGGCGGGGCCGCGCCTACGCGGGCGCGCCGCTCGCGGCGCGGCCGTAGGCTTCGACCCGCTCCACGAACTCACGCGTCCGCTCGAGCAGTTTCTCGCGCGCGATCAGCAGGTTGCCGCCGATCAGCAGCATCGTGTCGGGCCCGTAGAAGTCGAGCAGCTCCTCGACGCGCTCCAGGCGCATCCCGCCGGCGGGGACGGGCAGCGCCGGGCGGAGCGCGCCCCAAGGTGCGCGGAGCGCGCTCGCGATCGCCGCGCACTCCGGCGGCGCGTAGGCGAAGCGCCCGCCGTGGTTGACGAAAATGACGGCGTCCGCGCCGAACAGGCGCAGGATCCAGCCGAAGAGCAAAGCCGGCGCGATGCGGGTCGCGCCGCCGAACGAAGGGTGCGCGAGGTAGACGAACTCCGGAAACTCGTCGACGAGGTCGGCAAAGGCCGGCAGCCCGATCACCAGCGGCGCGACCAGCACCACGCGCACGCCTTCCTCGCGCGCGATCCGGGCCCGTTCGCGCAGGGCTCGAGGCGGGCCGATGAGATGCGGCGCGTAGAACGACGGCTTTCCCGTCTCGGCACTCGCTTCGCGCACCGCCCGTTGGCAGGCCCGCAGGCGCTCGACGAACGGCGAGTACGTCTGATCGGCCATGCCGTGGTCGTCCTTGATGATATCGACGCCGGCGAGCGCGAAGGTGCGGCAAAGGCGGGCCAGCTCGGAGACGGGCAGACCTTGCGGCTTGATCGCCGTGTTCGTCATCGGGCGCTCGGGCGCGCCGAGCAGCGCGCGAATTCCCGGGACGCCGTGACGCGGACCGGGAAAGCGCGCCAGCAGCTCCGGCGGCAGAGCGAGGCCGACGAACTGCACGTTGTCCCACAGCGAGCAGTTGCCGAAGATCATGCTGATGAGCTGCGCGGGGTCGCTCCCGATCGTCTGCGTGGCGATCTGAACGTCGACGCGAAAGCGCCCTGCGGCGACCGGTTCGATGGCGGAGACCCGCGCGACGATCTCGTCGAGCACGCGTTGGTCGGCGATCGCCTCGAGCGGACATTCGACGCTTTGCTCGTGCGCGAGCGCTTCCGCTCGCGCCTCGATGCGCTCGGGCTCGGAATCGATCAGATAGGTCGCGGTCAGCCAGGCCATGCGCGCCCCTTCCCGGCGCCCTCGGCCGGCTCCCCGTTCGCGGCTTCAGCGGACCGCGCGGGGAGACTAGGAGCGGCGAACAGGGTCGCGGTAAGAATGGCCTCATGGACCTCACGACGACCTATCTAGGCCTCCCTTTGACGAGCCCGCTCGTCGCCTCGGCCTCGCCGCTCACCTTGAGCGTCGCGAACATCGAGCGTCTCGCCGCGCGCGGAGCGGGAGCCGTGGTCCTTCCTTCGATCTTTCAGGAACAGATCGAAGCCGAGGAGGATGCCGTCGAGGCGCGCCTGAGCGTCGGCAGCGAGAGCTCTCCCGAAGCGACGAGCTACTTTCCCAACCTCAACACCTATACCGTCGGCACGAAGCCCTATCTGGACGTGATCCGCCGCGCGCGCGCCGCGGTCGGGATCCCGGTCGTCGCCAGTCTGAACGGAACGACCGACGAAGGCTGGATCGAGTTCGCCAAGCAGATCGAAGACGCCGGCGCCCATGCTCTCGAGCTCAACGTCTTCTTCATTCCGGCCGACGCCTCGCTCTCGGCGGGCGACGTCGAGCAGCGCTACCTCGACATCGTGCACAGCGTCAAAAGCACCGTCTCGCTTCCCGTCGCCGTCAAGCTCAATCCGTACTTCAGCGCGCCGCTGGCACTGGCGCGGAAGCTCAAAGAGGCCGGCGCCGACGGTATCGTCCTCTTCAACCGCTTCTACGAACCCGATATCGACCTCGACACGCTCTCGCTGCAAAAAGACCTGCAGTTGAGCCGCAGACAAGAGATCCGCCTGCCGCTGCTGTGGACCGCCGTCTTCGCCGGACGCGTCGACTTGTCACTGGCCGCGACCAGCGGCGTCGAGACCTGGGAAGAGGCCGTCAAATACCTGCTCGCCGGCGCGGACGTCGTGATGACGACGTCGGCGCTCCTGCGCAACGGCGTCGACTACATGGCGGTCCTGGTCGACGGGCTCGCCGCTTGGATGAAGGCGCGGCGCTTCAGCTCGCTCTCCGATTTCCGCGGCGCGCTCAGCCAGAAGCGCGTGGCCGATCCGACGGCGTACGAACGCGCCAACTACATCCAGGTCTTGCACAGCTACCGGCGGTGAGCTCCGCCCCCGCGTGAGCCGGGTCGTCCAGCCGATGCCGCCCCTCGATCTCAAACCACGGCGGGCGCAGTTCGCCCGGGCCCTGGAGACGATCGTGCGGTCCCCGAACGCAACCGCCTGAATCGATCCTACCGGACGGCAGCTTGCTCTCTCCCAGGCCGCCACGGCGTTCGCCGGCGCCTCTGTAAAGAAACGCTCGCCATGTAGGTTCGGTTTACACTTTAGTTAGCCGCCGCAAGCCTGATACAATACGAGCGACGCGACGCCATCCAGCCGGGCGTCGTCGAACCAGGGAAGGTGAGACCCACAGCAATGGCCACGATTGTTTTCGACCGCATCGAGGACGTCCCGCTGATCCGCATCAGCGGCGACTTCGATCTGCCCGCCATCCGTCAGCTCGACCGGGCGATCGGGGGATCCGACGCCGAGCACGCCGTCCTCGTCGCGTTCGAAGGTTGCGAGGCGGTCGATCACGCCGTCCTCAACGTGCTCGCGCACCATCACCGCGAGACGGAAGGCCGGCTGATCTTCGTCGTTCCCGAGGACAGCAGCGCGCTGCCGGCGTTCCGGCACGCCGCTCAGGAACACCGGCTTCACATCGTGCATTCGCTCGAGGACGGACTTCGCTGGGCGCGCTTGATCAGCGCTTTCGGCTGGTCGTCGGAAGGCGACCTGGCGCTCTAACGAGATCGCGCCCCCGCCGGCCGCGGCGGGACATGCCACGCGCTCGTAGCATACTGAAGCACAGCCGATGGCCGCACACAAGACGGAAAAAGAGCCAGCCGCCGGCGGCGCCTCGCCGCCGCGCCGCTTGACGCCCAAGGACTACGAAAAGGAGCTCAGGCGCCTCCAAATCGAGCTCCTGCGGCTCGAAGAGTGGGTCAGACATCAAGGCCTGCGGGTCGTGGTCATCTTCGAGGGCCGCGACACGGCCGGCAAAGGCGGAATGATCAAGCGCATCACGGCGATGCTCAATCCGCGCTTCTGCCGGATCGTCGCGTTGCCCGCGCCGACCGAGCGCGAGCGCACGCAGTGGTACTTCCAGCGCTACGTCGCGCACCTCCCTTCGGCCGGCGAGATCGTTCTGTTCGACCGCAGCTGGTACAACCGGGCGGGGGTCGAGCACGTGATGGGTTTTTGCAGCGCTGACGAGTACGAAGAATTCATGCGCACGTGTCCCCTGTTCGAGCGCATGCTGATCCGCTCGGGGATCATCCTGATCAAATACTGGCTCTCGGTCAGCGACGAGGAGCAGGAGCGCCGCTTTCAGTCCAGGATCAACGATCCGCGCAAACGCTGGAAGCTCAGTCCCATGGACCTGCAGGCGCGCGCGCGCTGGGTCGACTATTCCGAGGCCAAGGACCAGATGTTCGCCTACACGGACATCAAAGAGTCACCGTGGTACGTCGTCGAGACGGATAACAAGAAGAGCGCCCACTTGAATTTGATCGGGCATCTGCTCTCGCTGATCCCGTACGAGTCCGTGCCGCACGAGCACATCGAGGTTCCGTCGCGCCAGAAGCGCGCCTACGAGCGGCCGCCGAAGGCGCTGCAGACGATGGTGCCGACGCTTTACGAGGTGGAGTGAGCGATGCGAGTCAGCGACCTGCAGGTCAGCCCGCTGCTTTCGGTCGAGCCGGAAACCAGTCTGGCCGACGTGGCGCGGCGCATGCGCGTCGAGGATTCCGGGTCGGCCGCGGTCATGCGGGGCGGCCGGCTTCTGGGCATCGTCACCGAGCGCGATCTCGTGCAAGCGATCGCCGACGGCATCGACCCGCGCGAGTCGACCGCGAGCCTCTTCATGTCCGCCGATCCCGTCACGGCAAGCCCCGCCGACGACGTCGCCGTCGTGGCGATGCGGATGGTCGCCCTCGGCATCCGCCACCTGCCCGTCGTCGATGCGGCCGGCGTGCCCGTCGGCATGCTCTCCGCCCGCGGCTTGGTCGCGGCGCTCGAAAGCTCCCCCGCCGTCAGCGGGAAGGACGCGGGCGGCTGAGAGCGCGCCGTCGACCGGCGGCCGCAGTGCCCCGGCGGCCGAGACGGGAAGAACCCGCGATGAGCATCCCGCGATGACGGACCTCCTGCTCGACCGGCTCGACTCGCCGCTGGGCGAGATTCTGATCGTCAGCGACGGCGAGGCCCTCCGCGCGCTCGACTACGCCGGCTACGAGACGCGCATGCACGCCCTGTTGCGCAAACGGTGCGGCGACGTCCGCCTGCGCTACGCGGCCGACCCAGGCGGAGCGAGTTCCCGGCTGCGCGCGTATTTCGCGGGAGATCTCCGCGCTACCGAGGCGCTCGCCGTCGAAACCGGCGGTACGCCCTTCCAGCAAGACGTCTGGTCCGAACTGCGCCGTATCGCGCCCGGCTCGACGCTCACCTACGGCGAGCTCGCCGTGCGCCTGGGCCGCGGGCCGGCGGCGAGCCGCGCCGTCGGCCTGGCGAACTCCCTCAACCCCGTAGCGATCGTCGTTCCGTGCCACCGCGTCATCGGAGCGAACGCCGGCCTGACCGGCTACGCCGGCGGTCTCGACAAGAAAGCCTGGCTCTTGCGCCACGAAGGCGCGCAGCTCGCGCTGCTGTAGATTCGCGCTACGCCGGAACCTCCGGCCGATACGTCCCAAAGCTCCAGTGCTGTCCTTCGAGATCGACCGCCGAAAAGTCGTGCGACCCGTAGTCGGTGTCGTGCGGCGGCTGCACGATCCGCGCCCCCGCAGCGACGGCGCGGGCATGGAGCGCATCGATCGCCGCCGCGTCCGGCAGCACGACGTAAAGCCCGCTCGTGACCGCGTTCACTTCTTTGGGCGAGCGCACCGCGTTCTCGTCGTCGCGCGTGTTGCCGAGCATGATCACGTTCCCTGCGAGCAGCAGCTCGGCATGGGCCACCGTCCCGTCCGGCCCGTCGTAAACCACATGCCGCTGTGCGCCGAACGCGCATTCCAGCCAAGCGATCGCCGCCCGGGCATCGCAATATCTGAGCCCCGGAAAAATCGTCTGCCTGACCGGGACCGTCGCCTGCGTGCTCATATCCGAATAATAAGCGCGAACGCGCCCAAGGTCACTACCGCCGGCAAAAATTCGAGAAGCCGTCGAACGAAGCCAACACCACGTACGCTAGCCAACTCAACATACGAGCTCGCGAATACGCTATCGAGCCACCACACCGAACTCGATATGCCGCTCTCGGTCAAAAAGATCGTCGGGCCACGCGCCGTAAACTCGCGCCGCCGAACCCGCAGGCCCGCTACGACAACGACAGCGGCCGATACCGGATGCGATGCGGCGAGGCCGCTTCCGCGCCGAGGCGCTCGAGTTTGTTCGCCTCGTACTCCTGATAGTTGCCCTCGAAGAAATAGACGCGCGAATCGCCTTCGAAAGCCAGGATGTGGGTCGCGATGCGGTCGAGGAACCAGCGGTCGTGGCTGGTCACCAGCACGCTGCCCGCGAATTCGCTGAGCGCGTCTTCGAGCGCGCGCAGCGTCTCGACGTCGAGGTCGTTCGAAGGCTCGTCGAGCAGCAGGACGTTGGCTCCGCTCAGCAGGGCCTTGGCGAGGTGCAGCCGGCCGCGCTCGCCGCCCGAGAGCGTGCCCACGATCTTCTGCTGGTCGGCGCCCTTGAAGTTGAAGCGCCCCAGATACGCGCGCGACGGCATCTCGAACTTTCCGACGCTGACCAGATCGAGGCCGCCGCTGACGGCTTCGAAGACCGTCTTGGCGTCGTCGAGAGACTCGCGGCTCTGGTCGACGACGGCCAGCTTGACGGTCGGGCCGACGACGATGCTGCCGGCGTCGGGCCGTTCCTTGCCCGCGATCATGCGGAAGAGGGTCGTCTTGCCGGCGCCGTTGGGGCCGATGATGCCCACGATCGCCCCGGCGGGGACGCGGAAGCTCACGTCGTCCATCAGCAGCCGGTCGCCGTAGGCCTTGCGCACGCCGGAGAGCTCGATGACCGAATCTCCCAGCCGCTCCGCGACCGGGATGAAGATCTCTTGCGTCTCGTTGCGGCGCTGATGCTCGTAACTGGCCAGCTCCTCGAAGCGGGCGATGCGGCTCTTGTTCTTCGCGTGGCGCCCCTTGGTGCCGGCTCGGACCCACTCGAGCTCGCGCTTGAGAGCCTTTTGGCGCGCGGATTCGGACGCTTCTTCCTGCTGCAGCCGCGCTTGCTTCTGCTCGAGCCACGAGCTGTAGTTGCCCTTCCAGGGGATGCCGCGGCCGCGGTCGAGCTCCAAGATCCATTCCGCCGCATTGTCGAGGAAGTAGCGGTCGTGCGTCACGGCCACGACCGTCCCGGGGAAACGCTGCAGGAAGTGCTCGAGCCACTCGACGCTCTCGGCGTCGAGATGATTGGTCGGCTCGTCGAGCAGCAGCATGTCCGGTTTGGAGAGGAGCAGCCGGCAGAGCGCGACCCGCCGCTTCTCGCCGCCCGAAAGGGTTGCGATCTTCGCCTCCCAAGGCGGCAGACGCAACGCGTCGGCGGCGATTTCGAGCTGCTGTTCGACGCTGTCGCCGTCTTGCGAGAACAGGTGCGCTTCGAGCTCAGCCTGCTCTTCCGCCAGCGCCTCGAAATTCGCGTCGGGCTCGCCGTAGGCGGCGTAGATCTCCTCCAGGCGGCGGCGTGCCTCGAACACGTGGCTGAGAGCTTCCTCGACCGTCTCGCGCACGGTTCTTTGCGCGTCGAGCTTCGGCTCTTGCTCCAGATGGCCGACCGTGATGTCCGGCATCGGCCGCGCGTCGCCGTCGATATCCGTGTCGACGCCGGCCATGATGCGCAGCAGGGTCGACTTCCCGGAGCCGTTGAGCCCGAGGATGCCGATCTTGGCTCCGGGCAGAAAGCTCAGCGAGATATCTTTGAGGATCTGGCGCTTGGGCGGCACGACCTTGCCGACCCGATACATCGTGTAAACGTAGGACATCGCCGTGGCCGGTTGACCGCCGGCCCCGCGCTTTCCCGCTCGCGCCGAAGGCGCTCAGACCAGAGTCACCTGGTTGAGCGGCTCGAAATACCACATCGCCGACTCGATCTCGTACCGCTGCCCGGCATCGAGCCGGTTGAAACGTTCGACGACGCTCTTCGCCGCCCGCAGCCGCTTGTAGTGACCGCCGGCAAGGCTGTCGCCGGCCTCGGCACGAGCCTTGAGGACCCGCAAATGGTGCGGCAGCTGCCCGTCGACGTGAGTCTGCTGAAATTCGTCGTCGAGGAGCCAGTCGAAGAGCGCCTCGGTCGCGTCCATATCGGGCCGCACGGCGAGCAGGATGGCGCGCCTGGCGTCGATCTGCCGCTGAACGTTTTCGAAGAAGCACTGATTGAAGGAGTCGGGCAAATTTGAGGTAGACACGGTTGGCCCCCTAACACCCTTGATGATCGAACCTTACAACACGAAAGTGTATGGTTTTCTTTACAGAGTGCGGACGGTCACGGGGCGGCCAACCGTTCGCGCGGCAGGGGCCGGTTGCGGCCCGCCGCCTTCGTCACTCGTTTTACTCTACGATCCAAGCGCATCGACGCCGCCGCTGCCGCGCTCACCGGCCGCCAGCGGGACTTGGTACCGGGCGCAAGTAAACGAGCGCATCGCATGAAAACGCCGCGCTTCGCCTTCCTCGCCTTGCTTCTGGCACTCCTCGGCTTGGCCGGCCTCAGGCTGCCCGCGCCCGCCGCGACGCCGCCCTCCGACGTGCGCGTGAAGATCGTCACGCAGCAGGGCGACATCATCGTCGCGCTCGACTCGAAGCGGGCGCCGAAGACCGTCGCGAATTTCCTGCACTACGTCGACGGCAAGTTTTACGACGGCGGTACCTTCTTCCGCGCCGTGCCGGGCTTCGTCATCCAGGGCGGCAATCAGCCCCGCGAGAGGCCCGGCGACCAGCCGATTCCGCTGGAGGGCCCGCTGAGCACGGGGATCCGCAACAAAGACGGCGCGATCTCGATGGCCCGCACTTCCGACCCCAACTCGGCGACCTCGGAGTTTTTCATCTGCGACGGAGACCAGCCCGCGCTGGACGGCTCGAACACCGCACCCGGTTACGCGGCGTTCGGCCACGTCGTCTCCGGCATGAACGTGGTCCGCGCGATCGCGCACGCACCCGCCCAGGACGAGCATCTCCTCGAGCCCGTCAAGATCGTCAAGATCGTCCGGCTCCACTAGCCGCTCCGAAGGTACCACGTCCCGTAGCCAACGCAAGACCTCACTGCCTCCGCTAGCTTGCCTTGGAGAAAGACACATCATGACGCAGGCGTCGAAGACCGCAGATCTGCACCATCGACGAACGACGTTCAGCAAGTTCATCATCGAGGCGCAAAGACGCAAGCCGAATCCGGACGCGGAACTGACCGGCTTGCTCAACGACATTCAGACCGGATGCAAGTTCATCGCCTCGTCGGTCTCGCGCGGCTCGCTCGAGTCCGCGGGAGCGTGGGCCGCCGCCGCCGGCGGCGAGGAAGCGCCCAGGAACCTCGACACGGTCGCCAACGATATCATGCTGCGCGAATGCGAGTGGGGCGGCAAGCTGAGCGGCATGGTCTCGCCGCAGCACGAAGCGCCGTACCAGATCCCGACGGTCTATCCGCGCGGGCATTACCTGCTCGCCTTCGAGGCGCTCGAAGGCTCGTCGGATCTCGACGTCAACGTGCCGGTGGGGACGATCTTCTCCGTCCTGCGCGCGCCGCAAGGCGGCGGCGAGCCTGCCGCCGAGGATTTCCTGCGGCCGGGAACCGAGCAGGTGGCGGCGGGATTCGCACTCTACGGCCCGAGTTCGACCATCGTGATCACCCTCGGCGCGGGCGTCCACGGATTCACGCTCGACCGCGAGATCGGCGCCTACACGCTCACCCACCCCGACATGCGCATCCCGGAAGAGACGGTGGAGTTCGCCATCGACGCTTCGAACGAGCGCTACTGGGAGCCGCCGGTGCGCCATTACGTCGAAGAGTGCGTCGCGGGTCAGGCCGGCGCGCGCGGCACCGATTTCAACATGCGCTGGGTCGACTCGCTCGCCGCCGAAGTGAACCGCATCCTGATCCGCGGCGGCTTGTTCGTTTGCCCGCGCGACACGAAGGACGGCTCGAAGAAGGGCCGGCGGCACCTGCTCTACGAGGCCAACCCGATGGCCATGATCGTGGAGGAAGCCGGCGGCGTCGCCACGACCGGCCGCGAGCGGATCCTCGACATCGTGCCGGCCGGCCTGCACGAGTACGTGCCGGTGATCCTCGGCTCGCGGCGCGAGGTCGAACGGCTGGTCCGCTACCACGAGGCCTACGACCGCGGCGAGGAGCTGGTTTTCGAGACGCCGCTCTTCAAGACGCGCACGCTGTTCCGCACCGTCTCATAAGGCGATGGACTGATGTCGGCCAAGCACCCAGTCATCGCCATCACCGGCTCGTCCGGTGCTGGAACGACGACCGTCAAGACGGTCTTCCAGCAGATCTTCCGCCGCGAGGGCGTCGAGCCCGTCGTCGTCGAGGGCGACGCATTCCACCGCTACGATCGTGCTGCGATGCGCGAGGCGCTCGCGGAAGCGCAGAAGAACGGGCGGATCCTCAGCCACTTCGGACCCGACGGGAATCTCTTCGAGGAGCTGGAGTCGCTCTTTCGCGTCTACGGCGAAAAGGGCACCGCCAAGATCCGCAAGTACCTCCACGACGAGGAAGAAGCCGCGCCTTACGGCCAAGAGCCCGGCACGTTCACGCCGTGGGAGGACATACCGCCGGGGACGGATCTGCTCTTCTACGAGGGCTTGCACGGCGCCGTCGCCACCGGCAGCGTCGACGTCGCGCGTCACGCCGACCTCTTGATCGGCGTCGTCCCGAGCATCAACCTCGAATGGATCCAGAAGCTCTACCGCGACCGCCACACGCGAGGCCACTCGCAGGAAGCGATCGTCGACACGATCCTGCGCCGCATGCCGGATTACGTGAACTACATCGTCCCGCAATTCGCACGCACGCACGTCAACTTCCAGCGTGTGCCGATCGTCGACACCTCGGATCCGTTCATCGCGCGCGACATCCCGACGCTCGACGAGAGCATGCTGGTCATCCGTTTTGCCAATCCGAAGGGGATCGACTTTCCCTACCTCCTGGCGATGCTGCACGATTCGATGATGTCGCGGCCCAACACGATCGTCTGCCCCGGCGGCAAGATGGGCTTGGCGATGCGCCTGATCTTCACGCCGATGATCTGGCAGCTGCTCGACCGCAAGAAACGAGCGTTCTAAGCCGGGGCAGCGACGGACGCGAGACCGCCCGGCGTGACCGCGAACACGGTTCCGCCGCGGGCGCGAATACTTTCATGCGGGTCTAATGCACTCAGACTATTCCGAGACTAGTCTAGCTACGAGGCATGCACCCTAAGAATCCTCGGGAGGACAGATGCGGCATCACATACTCCTCGCCGTCGCTGCGACTTTTGCACTGAGTGCTTGCGGCGGGGGCGGATCTTCTTCGCCGACCCCATCGGGCGGCGGAACGACTCAAACTCAAGCGGAGGTCGCGGTCTCGACGGCCGACGGCGCGGGATCCCAGGTCAGCGCGCTCAGCGCCTACGAACGCGATCTTTCATCGCCCCTCACCACCGGGACCGCGAGCTCGGCCCGCGCAGTCGCCTCGCTCGGCACGTGCACGAACTCCATGGAGTTCTTCGCGCCGGATAAGAACGGCGATCCGAACTCCACCGAGACCCAGTATTTCTACGACGCGGCATGTACGGAACTCGCCCGAGACGTGGTCCGCGTCTACACCTCGACCGGCGCTTCGTCGGAGACCGTCGCGCGGACGGTGAACCAGTACGCACTGGGCAACGCGACGCCGAGCGCCACGCGCACGGACTCGGTGACCATCTCGAATGCCACCTTCGACAAGTACGGCTTCCCGATCGTCGCCGACGGCTTCGACCGCATCAGCAGCAACCAGCTCGACATCGCGGGTTCCAAGACGATCGTTTCCGACGACGAGCTGGTGATGCAGGCGACTGCGACGAGCAGCACGAGCTTCTGCTCCGATTCGGCCGGGTTCAACGCGACGGGCCTCGCCAAGCTCGGCGAGACGTTCGGCTGGCAAGGCGGAATCATGCCGGGTGGAACGCGTACCGTCAACGGCGACGGCTCGGTGACCTGGACCGGAACCCGCGCCGGGACCGGGTTCAAGGGCGCCATCGGCTCGCTCTCGGTCGCGCAAGGCGTGCAGAACACGAAGTGCCCGATCTCGACGCCGATGTACACGCTGGCAGGCGGCACGCCGACGGGATCTTATAGCATCCCGGTCAGCGTCACGTACGTCGGCGGAATCATCTCCAACCTCACGATCACCAACGCGACGCTCAGCAACGGCGACACGCTCAACGTCACGACGAGCGCGAGCGCCTCGCCCTCCAGCAGCACGTTCATCCAAGGCGTCATCGCGAGCGGCAGCACGCAGGTCGCCACCTTCGCGGTCGACGCCTTCGGCGACGGCACGCTGACGGTAACCGCCACGGGCGCCCAATTCGTGATCACCGACTGGCAAGTCGTCCGCTAACGCAGCGAAGCGAACTTCAGACCCCGTTGCCCGGCGGCTGCGCCGGGCAACGTTCGTTCGCTCGCCCGCTCGTCGAGAAGGCGTACAGCGAACGCCGAGATGGCGCGGCCTGACGTAGGATCCTTCGATGTCCTCCCTAATGAGAGGGTCGGCCGCGACGAACGAAGCGTTTGACAAATCCGGTAACCGGCGTCTTCGGGTTTCGACGAAGGAGGGATGATGTTCGACGGACAGGTAGCGCTGGTGACGGGAGGGACGCGTGGGATCGGACGAGCGATCACGACGATCCTGGCGCGCAACGGCATTCGGGTCGCGGCGGGATACAGCCGCGGCAAAGAGGCCGCCGAGCAACTCAAAGGCGAACTCGAGGCGGAAGGCGCGACCGTCTCGATCCACCAAGGCCGCGTCGATAGGGTCGAGGACTGCCGCCGCGTCGCGGCGGAAGCGCTCGAGCAGCACGGGCGCATCGATTATCTGATCAACAACGCCGGCATCACGATCGACAAGACCGTCCGCAAGATGACCGACGAGGATTGGAACAACGTCCTCGCCGTCAACCTTTCCGGCGCCTTCCACATGACCAAGGCCGTTTTGGAGCACATGCTCGAGCGCGGCTCCGGCCGAATCGTCAACATCAGCTCGACGATCGCCGAGACCGGCAACATCGGCCAGGCAAACTACGCCGCCTCGAAAGCCGGCATCGCGGGCTTGACCAAGAGCCTGGCTCTCGAGATGGCGCAGCGCAACATCACGGTCAACGTGGTCGCGCCGGGCTTCATCGAGACGGAGATGGTCGCCACGATTCCCAAGGACCTGATGGCGAAGTTCGTCGAGCGCATCCCGCTGCGCCGGCTCGGACGCCCCGAAGAAGTCGCGCGCGTCGTGCTCTTCCTGCTCGAGGACGAGTCGAGCTACATCACGGGCGCGGTCTACGCGGTCAACGGCGGCTTCGACATGTGACGCGGCCGGCGGCGGAGCACCGGCGCACGGGAGCGCGAACGGAGCCCGGGCGCGGCGCTGCGAAGAGGTCGCGATGAGCGCACGCACCGAGCCTGAAGCGGTCGCCGCGGAGCTTTTTCGTGCCTGGCGCGACGGTTCGCTGCTGGAGGCGCCGAGCCGCAGCGTGGCGGGCTTCAGCACCGCCGACGCGCTCGCCGTGGCCGAGCGGCTGCGCGAACTCCGGATCGCGGGCGGCGACCGTCCCGCCGGCTATAAAGTCGGCTTCACGAACCCCGCCGTGCGGGCGCAGTTCGCCGCCGACGGGATGCTGGCGGCGACGGTCTACGAAGCCACGCTCGCGCGCGAACCGAGGATTGCGTCGGGAGGTCTGCTCGGGCCGCGCATCGAGCCGGAGGTCGTCCTCGGTCTGGAGGCGGAGGGGGTCGCCTGGGCGGCGTTCGGCTTCGAGATCGTGCAGAGCCACGTGCCGCGCTGGAACTTCGCCTGGGTCGACGCGATCGCCGACTTCGGGCTGCATGCGGCGCTGGCCATCGGGGCGAGGCGTCCCTTCGCGCCCGGCGACGGCGAACGGCTCGCGGCGATGCGGGTCCGGCTGTTCCGCGACGGCGAGCTCGTCGAGCGCGGCAGCGGCTCCGACGTCGAGGGCGGGCCGCTCGGATCGCTGGCGTGGCTGCGCGCGCACCTGGCCGGCCTCGGCCGCGACGTGCGGGCCGGCGAGGTCGTGTCGACCGGTTCGCTGACGCGCGTTCCGGCGATCGCTGCCGGCGAGCGCTGGACGATCGAGGCCGAGGCCGCGGAACTCGAGACGCTGACGATCGAGATCGTCTAGCGTGGCCGGAGGCGGCGGGCGCGGCGGAGGGCGGCGGAGCCGCACGGGCGTAACGACGTACCCATGAGCGACGCATCATCGGTGAAGTACTTGTTGGGCGAAGAGCGCATCCCGAAGGCCTGGTACAATCTCGTTGCCGACCTGCCGGTGCCGCCGCCCGCGGTGCTGCACCCCGGGACGGGCGGGCCGATCGGGCCGGCCGATCTCGAGCCGATCTTTCCGCTGGCGATCATCCTGCAGGAAGTCTCGACGGAGCGCTGGATCGAGATCCCCGAAGCGGTGCGCGAGATCTACCGCTTGTGGCGCCCGTCGCCGCTCATCCGCGCGCGGCGCCTGGAGCGCGCGCTCGACACGCCCGCCAAGATCTTCTTCAAGTACGAGGGCGTCAGCCCGGCCGGCAGCCACAAGCCCAACACGGCCGTCGCGCAGGCGTTCTACAACAAAGCGGCCGGCGTCAAGCGCCTGACGACCGAGACGGGCGCCGGCCAGTGGGGCAGCTCGCTGGCTTTCGCGGGCTCGCTCTTCGGCCTCGAAGTCGACGTCTTCATGGTCAAGGTCAGCTACGAGCAGAAGCCGTACCGCCGCGCGCTGATGGAAACCTACGGCGCGCGCTGCGTGCCCAGCCCCTCCCCGCTCACGGCGTCGGGCCGCGCGATCCTCGAGCGCTTCCCCGATTCGACGGGCTCGCTCGGCATCGCGATCTCCGAGGCCGTCGAGGTCGCGGCCCAACGCGACGACACGAAGTACTCACTTGGTTCGGTCCTCAACCACGTGTTGCTGCACCAGACCGTCATCGGTGAGGAGGCGATCCTGCAGATGGGCGACGCCGAAGCCGAGCCCGACGTCATCATCGCTTGCGCCGGCGGCGGCAGCAATTTCGCCGGACTCGCCTTCCCGTATCTGCGCGAGAAGATCGCGGGGCGCAGCAAAGCGCGCGTCATCGCCGTCGAGCCGGCCGCCTGTCCGACGCTGACGCGCGGACACTATGCCTACGATTTCGGCGACACGGCGCACCTGACGCCGATGGTCAAGATGCACACGCTCGGCTCGACCTTCATCCCGCCGGGCTTCCACGCGGGCGGTTTGCGCTATCACGGGATGTCGCCGCTGGTCAGCCACGTCAAGGAACTGGGTCTGATCGAGGCGCGGGCCTACGCCCAGGTCGAGTGCTTCACCGCCGGCGTCACGTTCGCGCGCAACGAGGGCATCGTGCCCGCGCCCGAGTCGACGCATGCGATCAAGGCTGCAGTCGACGAAGCGCTGCGCTGCAAGGCCGAAGGCAAGTCCCAGACGATCCTCTTCAACCTCTCGGGGCACGGCCACTTCGACATGCAGGCCTACACCGATTACTTCGCAGGCAAGCTGCAAGACGTCACCTTCGAGCAAGCCGCGCTCGACGCGGCGCTGGCGGACCTCCCGCAGGTCGCGGCGGGAGTTTAGTCCTTTAGGCGGGAGCGCTCGCTTCCGCGAGCACGGCGGCGACGATGCGCACGGCCGCGTCGATCTCGTCCGCCGTGACGTTGAGGTAGGCGATCGCGCGAATGCCGTCGGCGCCGCTCGGCAAGACGTAAAGGCCGCGGTCGTGACAGCGCTCGGCGAAGGTTCCGGCGGGCAGAGCCGCGACGCGGAAACGGACGATATTGGTCTCGACCGTCGAGACGTCGAGCTCGATGCCGGCGAGCGGTGCGATCCCTTCCGCGAAGCGCCGGGCGTGGGCGTGATCCTCGCTCAGCCGCGCGCGGTTGTTGGCCAGGGCGAAGAGCGCGCCCGCCGCGACGATCCCCGCCTGCCGGAAGCCGCCGCCGATCTGCTGTTTGAAGCGCCGGGCGCGAGCGACGAATTCGCCCGAGCCGGCCAGCGCGGAACCGACCGGAGCGCCGAGCCCCTTCGAGAAACACACGCTGACGCTGTCGAAGGGCGCGGCGTAGACGCGCTCCGCGACGCCGGTCGCGGCGCTCGCATTCCACAGCCGCGCACCGTCGAGATGAAGCTTGAGCCCGAGCTCGCGCCCGGCCGCGGTGACGGCCGCGAGCGCGTCGAGCGGCCAGATCTTCCCGCCGCCGCCGTTGTGCGTGTTCTCGAGGCACAGCAGCGTGACCGGCGGCACGACCGTCGCCGGCATGTAGCGATGGCGGACGCCGACGGCGGCGCGCACGTCGTCCGCGCCGAACACGCCGCGCACGCCGGGAAGACCGATCGGCAAGACGCCCGAATAGGCCGCGGGCGTGCCGCCCTCGATGCGGTAGAGGTGCGCCTGCTGGTCGACGAGGATCGCGTCGCCCGCTTGCGCGTGCGTGCGGATGGCGACTTGATTGGTCATCGTCCCGCTCGGCATGTAGACCGCGTCTTCCTTGCCCAGCAGGGCCGCGACCGCCGCTTCGAGCTCCTTGACGGTCGGATCCTCACCGTAGACGTCGTCGCCGACCGGCGCGCGGGCCATCGCCTCGCGCATCGCCGGCGTCGGCCGGCTGCAGGTGTCGCTGCGAAGGTCGATCGTGCCGGCTAGCGTAGCGCCGCTCCGGCCGACAGCGCGTTGCCGACGATCTCTTTGGCCGCCCCGACGATTTCGGCGAGGTGCGCTTCGTCCTTGAAGCTCTCGGCGTAGATCTTGTAGATGTTCTCCGTCCCCGAGGGGCGAGCCGCGAACCAGCCGTTCTCGGCGACCACCTTCAAACCGCCGATCGGCGCATCGTTGCCCGGCGCGCGCGTGAGCTTGGCGAGGATCGGCTCGCCGGCGAGCTCCGCGTCCTTGACGTCCTCGGGCGAGAGCTTCTGCAGCTTGGCCTTCTGTTCGGGACTCGCAGGCGCGTCGATGCGCGCGTAGCAGGGCGTTCCGTAGCGCGCGTTCAGCTCGCGATAGTGCTCGCCCGGATCCTTGCTGGTGCGCGCCGTGATCTCGGCGGCGAGCAGGTTCATGATCAGACCGTCTTTGTCGGTCGTCCACACCGCCCCGTCGTGGCGCAGGAAGCTCGCGCCCGCGCTCTCCTCACCGCCGAAGCAGACCGATCCGTCGAAGAGCCCCGAGACGAACCACTTGAAGCCGACCGGCACCTCGTAGAGACGGCGCCCCAGGTCCTGCACGACCCGGTCGATCATCGTGCTGCTGACCAGCGTCTTTCCCACCGCGGCCGCCGCCGGCCAATGCGGACGGTTGCCGAGCAGGTAGCGCACCGCGACGGCCAGATAGTGGTTGGGATTCAGCAAGCCGGCCGAAGGCGTCACAATGCCGTGACGGTCTGCATCGGGATCGTTGCCGAACGCCAAGCTGTAGTCGTCCTTGAGGCCCACGAGCCCGGCCATCGCATAAGGGCTCGAGCAATCCATGCGGATCTTCCCGTCGTGATCGACCGTCATGAACGAGAAGGTCGGGTCGACGCGCGGGTTCACGACCGTGATGTCCAGTCCGTAGGCCGAGGCGATCGGCTCCCAGTAGTTGACGGCGGCGCCTCCGAGCGGGTCGACCGCGAGGCTCAGGCCGGCGACGCGGATCGCATCCATGTCGATCACGTTGCGCAAGTCGTCGACGTACGGCCCGATGAGATCGACTTCGTGGGTCGTCTCCTCGGCCAAGGCGGCGAGATACGACATCCGTTTGACGCCGGCGTTCCCGGCGCGCAGCAGCTCGTTGGCGCGGTTCTGCACCCACGCGGTCACGTCGGTGTCGGCCGGTCCGCCGTTGGGCGGGTTGTACTTGAAGCCGCCGTCCTCCGGAGGATTGTGCGAGGGCGTGACGACGATGCCGTCGGCGAAACGGCCCGAGCGCTCGCGATTGTGCGCGAGAATGGCGCGCGAGATCGCGGGGGTCGGCGTGTAGCCGTCGTGGCGCTGAACGAAGGTCGCGACCGAGTTGGCCGCCAGCACTTCCAGAGCCGTGCGCTGAGCCGGTCCGGAGAGCGCGTGCGTGTCCTTGCCCATGTAGAGCGGACCGTCGATGCCGGCGGATGTGCGGTACTCGCAGATCGCCTGCGTCACGGCCAGGATGTGGGCCTCGTTGAAGGCGCCGTGCAGCGAAGACCCGCGGTGACCGCTCGTGCCGAAGCTGACCCGCTGGCTCGGATCGTCCATGTCGGGCCGCCGGGCGTAGTACTCGTGCTCGAGCCGGGCCGGATCCACCAGCATCTCGAGCGGGGCCGGTTTGCCTGCAAGCGGCGAGAGCGCCATCAGTCCTTCCTTCCACGTCCACGTCCGGTCACGCCATCTTCGCAGAAGACGCTCGGAAACCGTTCGTCCCGAGCCCGATCCGGGCATGCACGAGGGGGATGCCGTCACCTTCTATCCAAGCCGAAAGCCGACGGAGGGAAAATACATTGTCGACGTACGGCCCCGGCGGTCCCCTGAGTCGTCACACGATGGCGTACGTCCTGGCTGGCGGCCGCGGCTCCCGGCTCATGGAACTGACCGACAAGCGCGCCAAGCCCGCGGTCTATTTCGGCTGCAAATCGCGCATCATCGATTTCGCGCTCTCCAACGCGCTCAACTCCGGCATCCGGCGGATCGCCGTGGCCACCCAGTACAAGGCCCACAGCTTGATCCGTCACTTGCAGCTCGGTTGGAACTTCTTTCGCACGGAGCGGAATGAGAGCTTCGACATCCTGCCGGCGAGCCAGCGCGTCTCCGAGGAGCAATGGTACCTCGGTACGGCGGACGCCGTCTTCCAGAACATCGACATCATCCGCAGCTATCGTCCGGAATATATGATCCTGCTCGCGGGCGATCACGTCTACAAGATGGACTACGAGCAGATGCTGGAGCAGCACGTCGCGGACAACGCGGACGTCACGATCGGCTGCTTGGAAGTGCCCCGCGCCGAGGCCAGCGGCTTCGGCGTCGTGGGGGTCGACGAGCGGGACGTCGTCGTCTCGTGGCTCGAGAAGCCCGCGGACCCGCCCGGCCTCCCCGACCGCCCCGACGTCTCGTTTGCGAGCATGGGCATCTACGTCTTTCGCAGCGAGCTGCTCTTCGAGCAGCTGCAGCGCGACGCCGCCGATCCGAACTCGAGCCACGACTTCGGCAAGGACGTCATCCCCCACATGGTGCGCCACGGCCGCGCGGTCGCGCACCGCTTCGAGCGCTCCTGCGTTCGCTCCAGTACCGAGGCGGAGGCCTACTGGCGCGACGTCGGCACGATCGACGCCTACTGGCAGGCCAACATCGACCTGACCGACTTCGTTCCCGCGCTCGACCTCTACGACCGCAACTGGCCGATCTGGACTTACGGCGAGATCACGCCGCCGGCCAAGTTCATCCACGACGAAGCGAAGCGCCGCGGGCACGCGATCAGCTCGCTGGTCTCGGGCGGCTGCGTCATCTCCGGCGCGGGCGTCCACCGCTCGCTGCTCTTCACCGGCACGCGGGTCAACTCGTACGCGCAGCTCGAAGGCGCGGTCGTGCTGCCGTACGTGGACATCGGACGCTCCGCGCGGCTGACGAACGTCGTCATCGACCGCGGCGTGCGCATTCCGCAAGGTTTGGTCGTCGGCGAGGACGCGGAGCTCGACGCCAGGCGTTTCCGGCGCACCGAGCGCGGCATCTGCCTGATCACGCAGGCGATGATCGACCGCTTGTAGCGCACGGTCGAAGCCATGCCGCCGCGCCTGCACGTGCTCTCGGTCGCCTCCGAGATCTTCCCCATCGTCAAGACGGGCGGGCTCGCCGACGTGGCGGGGGCGCTGCCGAAGGCGCTCGCCGCCGAGGACGTCAGCGTTAGGACGCTCGTGCCCGGCTATCCCGCCGTGCTCGCAGCGCTCGGCCCGGCCGCGGCGACGGCTCTGAGCGTCGCCGACCTCTTCGGCGGCGCCGGACGCGTGCTCGCCGGCAACGTCGCGGGCCTCGACCTCTACGCGCTCGACGCTCCGCACCTCTTCGCCCGCCAAGGCAACATCTACACCGGTCCCGACGGCGCCGACTGGCCGGACAACGCGTTCCGCTTCGCAGCGCTGGCCAAGATCGGGGCGCGCATCGCCGCGGGCGCGATCGCGGGCTACCGGCCCGACGCGGTTCACGCGCACGATTGGCAAGCCGCGCTCGTCCCCGCTTATCTGCGCTATGCGGGCGGACGCCGGCCCGTCTGCGTCCTGACCGTCCACAACCTGGCCTTTCAGGGCGTCTTCCCGCCCACGCTGCTGGGATCGCTCGGACTCCCGCCCGAGGCCTATTCGCTCGACGGGCTCGAGTACTACGGCAGAATCAGCTATTTGAAGGCGGGCCTGCAGTTCGCGGACCGCATCACGACGGTCTCGCCGACGTATGCGGCCGAGATCGTGACGCCTGAAAGCGGGATGGGCCTCGACGGGGTGCTGCGCCGGCGCGCGGCGGTCCTCTCCGGCATTCTCAACGGCATCGACGAGGAGGTTTGGAATCCCGCGACCGACTCGAGCCTTGCAGCCGCCTTCGATGCCGAACGGCTCGCCTCGCGCGCCGCGAACGCGCTCGCGCTGCGCGTGCGGCTCGGCCTCGAAAACGACGCGCGCGCGATGCTGGTCGGGATCGTCAGCCGCTTGACGTGGCAGAAGGGCCTCGATCTGCTGCTCGCCGCGCTCCCGGAGCTGCTCGCCTGCGGCCTGCAGTTCGCCCTTCTCGGCGCCGGCGACGCGGCGCTGGAAGCGGGCTTCAGGGAGGCGGCCCGCAGGTATCCCAGCCGCGCGGCTTGCCTGATCGGTTACGATGAATCGCTGGCACACCTCATCCAAGCCGGCGCGGACGCATTGCTCGTTCCTTCACGCTTCGAGCCTTGCGGCCTCACCCAACTGTGCGCGCTGCGCTACGGTGCGGTGCCGGTCGTCGCTCGCGTCGGCGGCTTGGCCGACACCGTGATCGACGCGAACGAGATGGCCTTGGCCGCGGAGGTCGCGACCGGCATCCAATTCGCGCCGCCCTCGCGCGAGGCGCTCGAGGCCGCGCTCGGGCGCGCGAACGCGCTCTTCCGCGTCCCCGCCGTCTGGAAGCGGCTGCAGCTCAACGGCATGCGCTCGGACGTCTCGTGGCGGCGTCCCGCCCGCCGCTACGCGCAGCTCTACCGCGACGCGCTCGCTACGCGGCCTGGTAACGGTTGAGCCGGGCTTCCAAGAAGCGGAAGATGCGCGCGATCAGAAACGTCATGACGACGTAGATCCCGCCGGCGAGGAACAGGGGATCGGTCTGGTAGGTGGCGGCGGCGATCCGCCGGGCGACGCCGGTGACGTCCAGGAGCGTGATCGTGCTGGCGAGCGAGGTCGACTTGAGCTGGATGACGACTTCGTTGGCGAGCGCCGGCAGCATGATGCGGAACGCCCGCGGCAAGATGATGCGGCGGTAGAGCAGCACGGGGCCCATGCCCACCGCCAGCGCCGCCTCGCGTTCGCCGCGCGGAACGCCGAGGATTCCGCCGCGAACGACCTCGCCGACGTAGGCCGTCATGTTCAGCGAGAGCGCGATCAGCGCGCAGGGGTACGACTCCCGCAAGAACACCCACAGAAACGAATCGCGCACGAACGCGAACTGGGCGAGCCCGTAGTAGATCAGGAAGATCTGAACCAGCAGCGGCGTGCCGCGAAAGAACGCCGTATACGCCGCGGCCGGCAGGCGCAGGAACGGATTCCCCGACAGGCGCGCGAGCGCGAGCGGCACCGCGAGGGCGAGACCGCACAGGGTCGAAACGACGAGCAGGCGGAGCGTCATCCACAAACCCGCACCGAATGCAGGGAGCCAGTCGGCGCTCACGAGGCCGCCACCCCGCGCGCCGCGCGACGCTCGAGCCGCGCGAAGACCACGTTCGAGATGGCCAAGAAGATCAGGTAGATGAACGCCGCCGCGAGGAAATAGACGAAGGGCTGTTTCGTCACTTGCGCGGCGATGCTCGCCTTTTGCATCAGCTCCTCGAGCCCGAGCACCGACACGAGCGCCGAGTCCTTCAGCAGGTTTTGCCAGAGGTTGCTGAGGCTCGGCAGCGCGAACCGCATCGCCTGCGGAAGGTGGATCCGGAAGAACACCTGCTGCGGCTGCATCCCGAAGGCGCGCGCCGCTTCGAGCTGACCGGGCGGCACCGACAGAAAAGCGCCGCGAAAGGTCTCGGACGAGTACGCCGCCAGCACGATCGAGAGCGCAACCACGCCGCCGGTGAACGGATCGATCGAGACGCGCCCGCCGGTGAGGCCCTGCAGGATGTTGCCCAGCTCGAAATAGCAGATCAGCAGGATGACGAACTCGGGCACGCCGCGCAGCAGGCTCGTGACGGTCATGACCGGCACGCGCAGCCAAGCCGCCTTCGAGAGTTTCGCCGCGGCACCCAGCAAGCCGAAGGCCAGTCCGAAGAAGAGCGTCGTGAAGGCCACTTCGAGAGTGACCCCCGCGCCCTGCAGCAGCTGGCCTCCGTAGCCGGGATCGATGGCTTACTTGGCCGGGGGCAGGATGCTGAAGGGGAAGTACTCGGCGTTGATCTTCTTGTACGTGCCGTCCTTGACGGCGAGTGCGAACGCCGCGTTCAGCTCCTTGCGCAGCGGGTCGCCCTTGCGCACGGCGATGCCGGCGCCTTTGCCGAAGATCGCCGGATCCGTCAGCTCTTTACCCGCGTAGTCGTAGCCGGCGGCCTTGCCCTGCTTGTGCAGCCAGTCATAGCCGATCGTCTCGTCCTGGAGCGAGGCGTCGATCCGGCCCGCGAGCAGGTCCTGATAGGACTGATCCTGGCCCTCGTAGATCTTGACCTCGGCGATCCCCTTGAGCTTGAGGTTGTAGTAGTTCTCCTCGGTCGTGCCGCTCTGCACGCCGATCGTCTTACCCTTGAGCGTCGCGGGGTCGTCGGTGATTCCCGAGCCCTTCTTCGCGATGAAACGTGCCGGCGTGATCGTGATGGCATCGGTGAAGTCGACGACCTTCTCGCGCGCCGGGGTGATCGACATCTGCGAAAGCACCGCGTCGATCTTCTTCGACTGCAGCGCTGCGATCATGCTGTCGAAGCTGAGGTTCACCCACTCGCACTTCAGATGCGCGCGCGCGCAGAGCGCGTCGCCGAGTTCGATCTCGAAGCCCTGCAGCTTGCCGCTGGAGTCCTTGTATTCGAAGGGTGCGTAGTCGGCCTCGGTTCCGATGCGAACGACCGGCTGATCGGCGCGTGCGACGCCGGCCGTACAGAAAGGAGCGGCAAGTGCGAGCAGCGCCGCCGCAAGCCAGGTTTTGACGATTCGATGGTTCATGCTACCTCTAAAAACTGCGTCTGCGACGCATTAATGCGCGAGCGTGCTCGACAGGAATTGCCGCAACCGCTCGGAGGTACAATTACCGAATACCTGATCAGGGGGTCCTTCCTCCTCGACCTGGCCTTGGTGAAAGAAGGCCACGCGGGTTGCGACTTCGCGCGCGAACCCCATCTCGTGGGTCACCACGAGCATGGTGCGGCCCTCGCGGGCGAGGTCGCGCATCACCTTGAGCACCTCCCCGACCAGCTCCGGATCGAGCGCCGAAGTGGGCTCGTCGAAGAGCAGCACGTCGGGCTCCATCGCCAGGGCGCGCGCGATCGCGACGCGCTGCTGCTGCCCCCCGGAGAGCTGGCTTGGAAACGCGGCCTTTTTGTCCGCGAGGCCGACCTTCTCGAGCATCGCCTCGGCGCGCGCGACCGCCGCCGGCTTCCCGATCTTGAGCACGTGGAGGGGCGCCTCGATGACGTTCTCGAGCACGGTCATGTGCGCCCACAGGTTGAACTGCTGGAAGACCATCGCAACGCGGCGCCGGATGCGTTCGATCTGCCGCGGATCGGCGGCGGAGTGGCCGTTGCGGCCGCGGCGCATCGCGATGAGCTCGCCCTTCACCCAGACCCGTCCCTCGTCGGGCATTTCCAACAGGTTGATGCAGCGCAGGAACGTGCTCTTTCCCGAGCCGCTGCTGCCGAGGATGGCGATCACGTCGTGGTCGTGCGCCGTGAGCGAGATGCCCTTGAGGACTTCGTTCGAACCGAAGCGCTTGTGAAGGTTCTCGACGACGAGCGCGACGGGCGGAGTGCCGTTCATGCTCGAGCGCCGTTCGCCGCGCGGATGCCGGTGCCTCGGGCACGCCGAGCGAAGGGAATAAACAAGCGGCCTCCCGCAAGGGGTTTTCGTTGGACGATCGGACCCAGCCGAGGAGCTCCTTCCCCCGCCTGGCCGCTTCCCGTTGACGGGCGATGGCCCTGGGCGAGGCGAACGCCACCGAGACTGGGGCTGCCGGGCCTGAAGAATGCGCCGCGAGGCCAGCGGCGCAGCGGGGCGAAGTATCGCAGGGGCAGCGTTTTTCGCGCCCGTCGCAGTTTCAGCGTCGCAGCTTCAAGTCTGGCCGGCGAAACGCGTCTCCTGGGTTCACGAACTTCCCGGCGAGCGGAAGGCTGGAGCGTATAGCTCCAAGCGCCTGAGGCATCGGGATCGGGGCATATAGGCTCGATGACGATCGCGCAACGAATGTGGGTGGCCGCAGCGATCATCGCTCTCGCGGTCGCCCTGCGCAGCGTCGCGGGACTGGTCGCGTTCCAGTCGTACGGCGACGTTGCGGCCTTCAGCGCCGCCGGACAGGCCGTCCTCGCGCACTCCGAAGAGCTGCTCAAGGACGTCGAGACCGCTCGGAGCAGCGAGCGAGGCTATCTCCTCACCGGGAAGGCCGGTGAGCTCGCGCCTTATGAAAACGCCAAGGACGGCGCTCGCGGGCACCTCGAGCTGCTCGAAGGGCTCGCACCTCCGTGGTCGGCCGCCTTGAACGCGGGGGAGCTGCGGGCCGTCGTCGATGCCGAGTTCAGCGAACTCGACCGCAGCATCGTGCTGCAGGAGGCCGGCAAGCGTAAGCAGGCACTGGCGCTCGCGGCGAGCGGAAACGAACAGCGCTTCATGAACGAGGCGAACGTACTCGCCGAGCGGTCCCAGCAGCGCCTCAAGGTGATCCTGGACGGCCGCGCCGCGAGGGCCAATGCGCTCCGCCGGCTGCTCACGGGCTTCATGCTCGTCGCCGACCTGTTCGTGGTCCTGGTGCTCCTCGTCACGATCCGCTCGGTCACGAACCAGGTGAAGCGGTCGACTGCGGCGCTCCAAGGCGCGATGGCGGCGGTGAGCCTGAGCGCGCACCCGAGGCCGATCTCCACGCCGCCGCACGACGAGCTGGGCAGCGCCGTTACCGCCTTCAACCACATGGTCGAGCGCCTGGCGCACGAACAAGCCGAACGGACCGCCATCGAAACCTCGCTCGTCGCGAGCAACCGCGAGCTGAGCGAACGCGAGCGAACGATGAATTTGCTGCTGCAAATGTCGGAGCAGCTTGCGACCGTCAAAGACCAGCACGAGTTCGCGGCGGTCGCGCAGCGCTTCGTCCCGCAGATCATCCTCACCCATCCCGGCCGCCTCTACGTCCTCGACGAGTCGCGCAGCGCGCTCGAAGCCATCGCCGGCTGGAACTCTCCGCAAGCGGTCTCCGAAAGAATCCCCGCCGACGAGTGTCTCGCGGCCCGCTACGGGCAGGCGTACGTTCTCGCAGGTGCCGAGGCCGAGTCGTGCCGCCACGCAGGCTGCTTCCCCGACACCGCTTTACGGTGCGTTCCGCTGACCTCGCAGGGCGAGGTGATCGGCGTCCTCTACGTCGAGTCACCGCGAGGCACGGAGCAATTCGACGAAGGGAACCGGCAGAAGCTCCTTCTCCTCTCGGACACGCTGGGCTTGGCGCTCGGCAACTTACGGCTGCGCGAACGGCTGCGGACCGAATCAGTCCGCGACCCGCTGACCGGCGTCTTCAATCGCCGCTTCCTTCACGAGGTGCTCGCCTTCGAGCTGGCCCGCTCGGCCCAGAGCGGGCAGCCCTTCTCGCTCATGATGCTCGACATCGACCACTTCAAGGACTTCAACGACATCTACGGACACGAGACCGGCGACCTCGTGCTCGTGGAGCTGGCCGAGACCCTGCGCCGGTACTCGCGCAAGAACGACATCGTGTGCCGCTGGGGCGGTGAAGAATTTCTCCTGGTCTTTCCGACGATGGATGCAGAAGCGGCCTACGAGCGCGCCGAGATGCTCAGAGAGGCGATCAAGGCGATCGTCGTGACGTCCGAGGGCCGGCGGGTCGACCTGGTCACGGTCTCGGCCGGGGTCGCGACGTATCCGGGCGCCGGACTCGAGGCGGAGACGCTGATCGCCGCGGCAGACCGCGCGCTCTACGAAGCCAAGCGTTCCGGCCGCGACCGCGTCGTGCTCGCGCACGCCTCGGCTGCTGTGCGGGAGAGACCCTGACCAGAGGCGCGAGAGCGCGCCTCCGGCGGCTGCGACTTCGGCCATGAACGTGCTATGGATGGCTGCCCCGTTCGCACTGGCCGCTTTGTCCTCGCCGCTCGCCGCCGGGAACGCGACCGCCGGGGGGACTGCGACGCTCCCCTTCGCTTTCGTCGACCATCGGATCGCGCTGCAAGTCCGCATCGACGGCGAGGGGCCCTACACGATGATCCTCGATACCGGTGCGAGCGCAACCCTGGCAGCCGACGACGCGCGCGCGCTGCATCTGAGGACCGGTCGCGCCTTTCAGATGAGCGGCACGGGCGCCGGGCGCACGCCGGCGTTCGAGTCGCGAGTCCGCTCCTTCGACCTCGGAGCGGGAATCGTGCTCCACGACATTCCCGCCACGGTCGTCTCGCTCGACGAGCTGCGGCGCGTCACGGCCCTTCCCCGCCTCGACGGCCTGATCGGAACCGAGCTGCTGGCGCGATACGTCGTCGGGATCGACTACGCGCAGGAGAAGCTCACGTTCCGGCCGCCCGACGGGTACACGCCCGATCCCGGCGGCGTGACGGTGCCGCTGCTCGCCAAGAGGGGCACGCCGGTGATTCACGCCGGCGTCGACGGCCTGGGCGGCTCGTTCACCATCGACACCGGAGACCGCGTCCCGCTCACCCTGATGGAGCCGTTCGCCAAAGCGCACCCTGCGCTCGCGAGCGACCCGGCGAAGGTACACGGGCTGACGGGCTGGGGCTTCGGCGGTCCCGTTCCGGGATACGTGGCGCGCGTCGGCCGGCTCGATATCGGCAGCCTCGAGATCGCCGGGCCGCTGACGCGCCTTCCGACCGTTGCAGGCGGCTTCTTCACGAGCACGCATCTCGAGGGGAGCATCGGAACCGGGGTCTGCGAGCAGTTCACGGTCACCTTCGACGTGCCGCACGGCCGGGTCACGTTCGCGCAGCGGCGCGAAACGGACGACGCCTACGACCGTTCCGGGCTGTTCTTGAGCAAGCGTGCCGGGGGGCTCACCGTCGTCGACGTCATGCAGCACAGCCCCGCGGAGCGGGCCGCGCTCGTACCGGGAGACCGCGTCGTCGCGCTCGACGGCGAGCCGGTCGACGAGACCTCGCTCGGCACGGTACGCGCGGCGCTCGCGGCCCCGCCCGGGACGGCGGTCACCCTGCGCGTCGAACGGAACGGCGCCACCCTCGACGTCGGGCTGATCCTGGCCGACCTCGCCTGACCGCCTAGCGCAGCTCGGCGGTCTCGTCGTTCTTCATGCGCTGGAACGCCGTGCTCGTGTAACGCGTGGCATCGAGGTAGAAGCGCTCCCAGACGCCCTTGAGCGCCTCGAGATAGGCATCGACCAGGTCGAGCGAGACCGTGAAGTTGTCGTAGTTGACGACGGCGCGCACCTTCGCGCCCAGCGGCGCGAGACGCCGCTCGACCATGGCGCGGACCGCCTCGATCTGCTCGAGCGAGGTGATCTCGAGCCCTTCGAAATTGACGAACAGGATGTTGCGCCGGGGGTCGTACCACAGCCGGTCTTCCAGCGGGAGCCGCAGCAGGTCGTCGCGCAGGTTCATCGGCTCGGGCCGGAAGATGCGCGGGTCCATCAGCCGCGGCGACTGCTTGAGCAGCGGCCGGAAATCCATCTGGGCCAGGATGTCCCGCTCCAAGTCGATCCCCGGCGCGATCTCGACGAGCTCCAAGCCTTCCACGCCGAGCTTGAACGTGCAGCGTTCCGTGACGAAGAGGACGGACTGCCCTTTGGCCGCCGCCAGCGGCCCGCTGAACGTTCGCTCTTCGACCTCGTGGATGAACTTGCGCGGCGCCCCCTCGCGAACGATCCGCAGCCGGCCGTTCTCGATGGCGACGTCCAGCCTGCCCGCGGTAAAGGTCCCGAGGAAGACCAGCGACTTGGCGCTCTGGGTGATGTTGATGAAGCCGCCCGCCCCGGAAAGTTTGGAACCGTACTTGCTGACGTTGACGTTGCCCTCCCGGTCGGCTTGGGCGAGCCCGAGAAAGGCGACGTCGAGCCCGCCGCCGTCGTAGAAATCGAACTGCGCGGGCATGTCGATGACGGCTTGCGGGTTGTAAGCGGCGCCGAAGCTGAGGCCGCCGGCGGGCAAGCCGCCGATCGTGCCGGCTTCGGTCGTCAGCGTGAGCAGCTCCAGAAGTTTCTCCTCTTTGGCTACGCTGGCAAGGCCTTCGGGCAGTCCGATCCCGAGATTGACAACGCTGTTGGGGCACAATTCGAGGGCCGCGCGGCGGGCGATGATCTTGCGCTTGTCCATGGCGAGCGAAGGGATCGACGCCACCGGCACTCTGAACTCGCCGCTGAACGAGGCATTGTAGCACTCGACGAACGTCTGCCATTGATCGGCGGGATCGGCCACCACGACGCAGTCGACCAGCAGGCCGGGGATCCTGACGTCCTTCGGACGGAGCGCCCCGTTTTCGGCGAGGCGCTCGACCTGCACGATGACGATGCCCCCCGAGTTGTGCGCGGCGCAGGCGACGGCCAGGCCGTCGAGCAAGGCCGCTTCCTTCTCCATCGTGACGTTGCCGTCGGCATCCGCCGTGGTGCCGCGCAAAAAGGCGACGTTGATCGGCAGAGCCTTGTAGAACAGGTATTCGCGTCCATGGAGCGTGACGATCTCGACGAGATCCTCGGTCGTCACGCTGTTGATCTTGCCGCCGCCGAAACGCGGATCCACGAAGGTGCCGAGGCCGACCTGCGTCAGCGTGCCCGGCTTGCCGGCCGCGACGTCGCGCAGCAGATGCGCGAGCACGCCCAGCGGAAAATTGTAGCCCTGGGCGCGGTTCTCGAGCACGAGCTGCCCGATCTTCTGCACCAGCCCCCAGTGACCGCCGATCACCCGGCCGATCAGCCCGTCGTGAGCGAGGCGGTTCAGACCGCGCGCGCCCCCGTCACCCTGTCCCGCCGCATAGCACAGCGTGAGGTTGCGCGGCTTCCCCGTCGCCAGGAAATGACTCTCCAACGCGATCAGGAGCCCTTCGGGGACCCCGGAGCCCACAAAGCCGCCGGTCGCCACCGTGTCCCCGTCGCGGATCAAACGGATCGCGTCCTCCGCGCTGACGACCTTGCTCTTCTTGCGCAGCGAAAGCGATTTCGGGGAGGGAGGCGGCATCTTCATGCGGCACGGGATTGGCCACCGGAGCGAAAGCTCCGGTTCTTGCGTCAACGCTACGAAAGTCGAATCGACGGCGGTCGTGAAGGCCGCGGCGTCGAAGCGGAAGGATACCATGACTGCCGGACGAGCCGTCGTCACGCTGGGCCTGATTTTGGTCGTGGCCGGGTTGCTGCTCGAGTTCGCGCCAGCTCTGCGCTTGGGCCGATTGCCCGGGGACTTCTCCTTCGGAGGCGGCAACTTTCGCGTCTACGTCCCCCTCGGGACGTCGATCCTGCTGAGCGTCCTGTTGACGCTGCTGTTCGGCCTATTCGGCCGGCGCTAGCGAAGGTTCCGGCGCGCGAGCTCGTTGACCGGCGAGCGCGGCCGGCGGCCGTTCGCGTAATCGAGGCAGTTCTCGGCGGCTAACGTGGCCATCCGCTCGCGCGTCTCGACGGTGGCGGAGCCGATGTGCGGAACGATCAAGGCATTCTCGCAAGCGAGCAAGGCCGGATGCACCTGCGGCTCGGCCTCGAAGACGTCGAGCCCGGCGCCGGCAAGCGTGCCCTCGCGCAGCGCTTGCGCCAGCGCCGCTTCGTCGACGAGCGGGCCGCGCGAGGTGTTGATGAGAAAGGCCGTTCGCTTCATCGTTCGCATTTCGGACGCGCCGATGAGGTGGCGCGTCGCGGGCGTCAGCGGCGCGTGGAGCGAGACGAAGTCGCTCTCGCGCAAGAGCGTCGCCTTGTCGACGTACGCGGCGCCCGTCTCGCGCTCGGCCTCCTCGCTTGCCCGGGCGCGGCCCGTGTAGAGAACGCGCATCGCAAAGCCGCGCGCGCGGCGCGCGACGGCTTGACCGATGCGGCCGAATCCGACGATCCCGAGCGTTTTGTGATGCACGTCGGCGCCGAGCAGCGTCAGCATCGTCCAGCCGGTGAAGCGCCCCGCCCGCAGGTAGCGTTCGGATTCGCCGATCCGTCGTGCCGCACCGAGGATGAGCGCCCAGGCGAGATCGGCCGTCGTCTCGCTCAGCACGTCCGGCGTGTTCGTCACCCAAACGTTGCGAACGGTCGCCGCCGGGACGACGATGTTATCGTAGCCGACGGCGACGTTGGCGACGATCCGTACGCTCGGGCAAGCGTCGAGCAGCGCGGCATCGACCTTGTCGGCGAGCAGCGTGACGAGCGCGAGCGCGCCCTCGGCCCGCCGCGCGATCTCGGCCGCTGCGAGCGGGACGTCCTCCCGGTTGACCTCGACGTCGTAGGCTTCCGCGAGCCGGACGAGCCCGGCCCGGGGGATCTGCCGGCAGACGAAGACTTTCGGTTTGTTCACGCGCCGGGTTTCGTCACGCTCGCGCGCCGGGCTTCCCGGCGGGAGCGCCGGCGAGCCGTCAACGGCTCAGTTCGAACGAGAGGTCGTGTGCCGCTCGAGTTCCTCGAGGCGCTTCTTCAACTGCTCGAAATTGCGGGAGGTCGCGTCCTTGACGCAGTTCAGATCGGTGATCGCCGTATCGAGAACGTCCGAGAGCGCGGCGAGGGACGACTCCTTGACTTTTGACGCCTGGGAGGAGAGCTGCTCGGTGAATTTGGCCGATTCTTGCCGCTGCGCCTGAAGTTCGTCGACCGTCAGCTTGAGCACCTGATTCGCGCGCTCGAGGCCCTCCCGGACGCTCGACTCGGGCGAGACCGATGCGTACGGGCGTGATTCGATCTCCCAGACGGACCTCCAATAGTGGAGCAGGCGCCGGTTGGCCGAAACCAGCGCGCTCACCGAGGCCGAGTAAGCTTCGCTGGAGAGTTCGGCATAGGTGGCGGCGAGGTTGGTCTTTTTCTCGGGTGTGGCCATTGTAAAGTTCCTCCGCGCTATCGTGCGCCGAGCGCCGTGGCGGCGCGCTGGACGTCGCCGGCGGCAACGTAGAAGACGGCGCCGAAGCCCCCGCTGCCGTCCGCGACGGCCTGCGCGGCTTCGATCCCGACGCCGGCCGCCGCCAGTTTCTCGAGCATGTCGGCGAGCGCGCCGCGGCGGTCCGCGCCCGTCAGGTAGAAAACGGTGGACGGTGCGCCGATTTGAAGCCCCAGCGCCTTCGCTGCGGCGGCGAAGCCCTCCGGGTCGTCGGGGACGACCTCGAGCTTCGCTTTGCCCGAACCGGTCGCGTAGCCCCAGGCCGCGATCAAGTTCACGTCGTTGTCCCGCAACCGGCCGAGCGCCTTCGCGCCGGCCCCGACTTCGTTTTCGATTTCGACGGTGTAGTGGGCGGCGCTGCGAACCGTATCAGCCATAGTACCCTCCTGATGATACGCTAGCCGCAACCGAAGCCTTCGTCAACGTGACCCGCTGGCCGAACGAGCGTTCGGACGATTTGCTCGCGGCGGCAGGTTAGCCGTACCCTCGAGCAGGGGAGCGGAACGCGGAAGAAAAGGTTCTATGCCGACGAAAGGGTCAGTTGTCGTTATGAAAATGCGGTGGGAGGTCGACTGTAGTGCCGAGGAAGCGCGTCAGGTCCTCGGGCTTCCGGACGTAAAACCGGCGCAAGCCGCCGTCATGGCGAAGATAGAGCAGCGGCTTCTCGACACGATCGACTCGTTCGGGCCGGAGACGATCCTGAAGAGCTGGTTTTCGCTCATCCCGCAAGGCGCGGAAGAGATGCGCAACCTCTTCGCCGGCTTTCTGCGCATCGCGGCGACGAAAAAAAGCGACGACGATTAAGTCGTGCTCGGTTTGAGGCCGCGCACGAGTCCCCACGCGGGACGCCGGCGAGCCTTGACCCGGCGGGCTCGTTTCGGTGCCGGCTGAAGCTCGCTGCGAAGCCAAACCGCAAAATCGGCCAGGCCCTGTTCGAGCGTCACGCGCGGGCGCCACGACCAGCGCTCCGTCGCGCGCGTGATGTCGGCGTAGGTCACGTTCAACTCGCCGGGCGGACGCTCCACGAAGCGCAGGCGCGGTACGATCTCGAGCGCGCGTCCCAGCTTCTCGATGAGGTCGAGCAGGTTCACGGGCGACGAGTTGCCGAGATTGATGATGCGGAAACCCTCCCGCTCCTCGGCCGCCGCCGCGATGCCGCGTACGACGTCGCTCACGTGCGTGTAGTCGCGCGCCATCGAGCCGTCGCCGTACACGACGATCTCCTCGCCGCGCAGCATCGCCGTCGCGAACTTCCGGATCGCCAGGTCCGGCCGCTGGCGCGGACCGTAAACGGTGAAGAGGCGCACGACGGTGATCGGCGCACCCAAGGTGTCGCCGGCGACCGAGCAGAGCAGTTCGCAGGCGCGCTTGGTCGCGGCATAGGGGCTCGCCGGCCTGGCGCAAGGCGCGGATTCGTCGAACGGGGCCGGCGTGTCGTTGCCGTAGGCCGAACTCGAGCCCGCGAACACGATCGGCACCGCATTCTTTTGCGCGAAGGCGTCCAAGACGTTCTGGGTCGCCACGACGTTCGCGCGGACGTAGCGGCCCGGCTCCTCGATGGAGCGCCGCACGCCCGGCATGCCGGCGAGGTGAATGACGACGTCGGGTCGCGCGCGGGCCGACAGCACCCTCGCCGCGCCGGGCGCGGCGAGGTCCATCACGTCGAGCACGAAGCGCTCGTCGTGCAGGACGCCTTCGATGTTCTTGACTTTCAGCCGCGGATCGTAGTAGTCGTCGAACGAGTCGATCCCGTGCACGCGAAAGCCCGACGCCAGCAAATGCTCGACGACGTGCGATCCGATGAAGCCGGCGCAACCCGTCACGAGCGCGGTGCGAGAGGTGATCCGGCTCATTCTCGATTCTTCCTTGCCGGCAGCAGCGATTCCGGCGTCTTCAGCGCGTGTCGAAGGAGGTCCCCGGTGTAGAAGGCGCTGGGGAGGACCTCGCATTCGGCCCAGCAGCCGGGGCAGGCCCGCACCCACCGCCGCCCCGCGCCGGCCGGCTCCCCGAACCATATCTCGCTGAAGGACTGCTCGCGCAAGTTGCCCACGCGTTTGCCGTTGAACTGGCACGTCGGCACGTCCCCGTTGGGGAAGATGCGCAAGTGCGCGTGGAGCGCCACGCACTTCGGATTGGGACTCGAGCCTCCCTCGAGGAGACGGCTCCGAATGCCTTCGAGGTAATAGCGCTTCGCCGAGCGCTCGGGGATGGCATACGACGCCAGATCCTCCTCGATCGCGTCGAAAAGCCGCTCGAGGTCTTCGCGCGAGAGGTCGCCGTACGTCTCGAAGTGCCCCGGCCAGCGCGGCGCCGGATCGGCCTGCGGCGCGAGCGAGTACGTGGCGCTGTCCCGGTAGGCGACGACGACCTGGTTCACGATGCCCAGCGGCGCCAGCAGGCGGTGCAGCTCGCGGTACTGGGCGGCTCCGGCCGCGTCGACGACCGTCTGGTTGACGGCGAGCGTGAGGCGCAGCTCTTTGCGGCGCGGCGCGAGCGCTTGAAGCGTCCGCATCGCCGAGCGAAACGCGCCGTCGTGGCCTCGGATCTCATCGTGCTTGTCGCCGACGCCGTCGAGCGAGACCAAGAGCTGGAGCGGCACGTTCCTGGGCCTGCGCTCGCAAAAATCGACGATGCGGTCGGTCAGGAAACCGTTCGTCGTGACGTGGAGCAGCGCCGGCTGGAGCCGCTCGACGGCCGCGCGCGCGATCTCGGTGAGATCCCTGCGCACGAACGTCTCGCCGCCCGTCAGCCGCACGACGTCGAGCGGCGGGAGCTGGTCGAAGATGCGCTCGACCTCCGCGAGCGAAAGGTCGCCTTTCGAATCCTTGCGCCACGAGTCGCACATCACGCAGCGCGCGTTGCACGTGAAGGTGACGGTGTACGTCAGCATTCGCGGCAGCGACGCTTCGCCGCGCCGGCGCTGCACGACCGTCTGAACGAACCCGGCGGCGCGCGAGATGCCGTTCACGCGGGCAGCCGCCAAGGATCGGCGCCGGGCGAGGCGCCCCGGGGCAGCGGCGGCGGCGGCGCGGCGGGCAGATGGCGGCGCAGCTCCGCGAGGGCGGCCGCGTTGCCGTTCATTCGCTCCGGAACGATGCGCGAGCGATAGTGCTCCACGCGCGAGAGGAAGCCGCGCATCGTACGCGGGCTGACGCGCTCGAAATCGGCCCACTCGCCGGTCCCCTCGCGCTCGAGGAGATGCCCGTGAACGAGCTGCTCGGAGTTGTTCGGCTCGGGGAATGCCAGCACGGGCTTTTGCAGGTAGAGCGCTTCGCCCAAGAGCTGATTGCCGGCCGTGGTCACCAAAGCGTGCGCGCTCGCGAGATCCTCGACGAAGCGCCGTTCCTCGATCGGATGGAAGTGGATGTTGCCGACGCTCGGCCGAGCACCGAGTCCGTAGAACCGCACTTCGCGGCCGCTCGACTGCAGCGCTTCCAGCAAGCGCTCTGAGCCGAATTTACGGACGTAGACGACCAGATGCTCGCCGTGGCTCCGCGCTGCGCGCAGGATCTGCGGCCGCAGCATCGGGCCGACCGTGACCACGTGGCCGAGTCCCGGGCGCAGGTCGGGGAAAAAGAAAGACGAGACGATCGTCGTCTCCTGACCCTTGTAGAACAACTCGACGACCGTGCCGAGAAACGCCGCGCGGACCTGCAGCAGCTTCGGCAGATGCGAGAAATCGCTGACGACGAGGAAGTGCTGGTGGTCGAGGCTCACGAACGGGACGCCGCGGCGCACGGCGGCGCGCGCGATCGCCGGCTCGAAGTCGGTGACGACGAGATCCGGCTGTCCTTCGTCGATCGCGCGTTCGAGCCGGTCGATCAGCGCGGGAAGCGTCGCGACGTAGGAGAACGCGCCCGTCGTCGTCCGCCACAGCGACATGGCCTGGTCGGCGTTGTATTCGAAGCGGAGACCCGGGATGCGGACGACGCGCACCTCCGTGTCGGCGTAGAGCGGCGCGAGCAGATCGAAGGCGTCGTCGGGCGCGAAGATGGTCACGGAATGCTCGGCCCGGAGCTGCTCGACGACCGCTCGAACCCGCGTCGCGTGCCCACGCCCCTCGCCTGCGACGCCATAGAAGATTTTGGCCAACAGTTTTGCCCCGTGCCGCGTCACCGGCACGATCGACGCGCCGAGCTGCTTTAGGATTGACGAACCCCCCTTCTCCCGGACCGCGGCATTAGGCCTTCGATACGGACCATCTAGACACTCCTCACGACTCGCGCGCCGCGCCCGAGCAAGCCGCCTCCCTCTCTTTGCATTGACAATTGTCGATTCAAAACCTAGGATTCGATCATGCCGCTATCGAGGCACAGCGTGGAACCGACGCCGTTCGAGACGCCTGCCGATCCCGCGCGCGGCGCGATCCTCCCGGCGAGTTCGCCGCGCATCCGTGGATCGCACGCCGGCGACCTCGCCGCCATTCGCGACATCTACAACCAAGGGATCGAAGAGCGGATCGCGACGCTCGACCAGGAGCCCATGAGCGAAGACGAGATTCGCGAGTGGTATCTCGAGCAGCACGATGACCGGTACGCGGTCCTCGTGGCCGAGCGCGCCGGCCGCGTCGCCGGTTGGGCCTCGCTAAACCCCTACTCGCACCGTTGCGCCTATCGCGGTGTGGCCGATCTGTCGGTCTACGTTTCGCGCGATGCGAGGGGAAGCGGCGTCGGCACGGCGCTGCTGCGCTCGCTCGAAGCACACGCGCGTCGCCACGAATTCCACAAGATCGTGCTTTTCGCGCTCGCGATCAACGAAGCGGGCCTTCGCCTCTATCGCAAGTCGGCGTACCGCGAGGTCGGCGTTTTCCGGGAACAGGGGCGGCTCGACGGCCGCTTCGTCGACGTGATCGCGATGGAGAAAGTGCTCGGGCCAGACTGAATCGTTGGCGAAGCGGTTGTAAAAGCGCGATCCGCGATATGTGAGTCGCACCGAAATGCGGTCGCTCCAGGTCCTAAAGTGCTTCAGAATCGTACGAGCCGAGTCCGCCGCTGCGGACAGGTTTGCGCACCCTTGGTTCAGAAATTCCCAAGCCTTCGGGGCTGCACAGGAGAAACACGGATGCATGACCATGGTCTACGAGTCGGAACACCCGCAATTGCTGCGACTTTTGCGCTCGCGCTAGCGACAATCGTCGGATTTGGAGTAAGCTCGGCCGCATTGGCCCAGGGCACCGGACCCGATTCACAGTTGGGACCGCCGCAGGCGTGGGGTTTCAACAGCTCACACGTGGCCGGCCAGCGCGGTTTGGTGACGCAGGTCGAACCCAACACGAATTTCCTCGTCATCGGCAAGGTGGGCAGCTACGTCCTCGGCGGAACCTACGGACGCACCTCGAGCCCCTGCGCTTACGCGTACGGAACGGGCGGAGTCATCGGCTATCAGGGAAATCCGCGTTCGGCGACGGGTTCCTCGCTCGACGGGCACGGCAGCGAGAACATCGTCACCGGCGAAACGCAGACGAACTGCAAGCCGCAATAAACTCGTAGCCTGGTCGAAATCGCAAGACGCGTCCTCCGGCTTCCGCCGCACTTGGTGGAAGCCGGCGGTCGCGTTTAAAGACCGCTTGCTGCCGCTGTCGCGCGCGGCGCGCACTCGCGGCGGCGCGCATCGCCCCGTTGCCGCTGCCGAAGCTGGAAAAGCGGCCCTAAGCTCAAGGCCCACGTCTCCCAAAGAAAGACGAGCCACCTGAAAAGGCGGCTCGACGCTCGACACAAGAATTTGGAACTCTTGTGTCGCAGCAAAATCTTGGTGGAGCTGTCGGGGAACTGCCCCCCGAGTCCGAAACGCCGGACTGACACTTTCTCCAGGCTCAGCTTCGATTTTGGCTTAGACCGCCGAGCGTCTCGAAACCAGACTACCGGCGATGGCAGCTCCTTGATCTCGAATGGTTCGCAGAGCGGACTCCCCATCCCAGCCGGCCTTTATTGACGGTGCGGACGGCGGCGTCGGCGACCCCGTCCGGACCGTGACTAGCCTAAGTTAGGCAGCCAGTGCGTAGTTGTTGTTCGCGTGTATAACGCTTGCGATCGTTTAAGGAGTGCTCGCAACTCCGCCTGCTTACGTCAACCACGGATCGTCCCGTCGAAGCTGCTCAGCCCCGCGATTCGACCGAAAGAGCCAGCCGGAGCCGGCAACTCTCACGGCCCTACGACCCGGCCCCTGCCCGGAATGGTTGCGCCTCCCCAAAAGGCGCCTGCGGCGCTAGAGCTGGACCCGAAAATCGAACGAGTAGCCGCTCGGATCGATCCCTTGGGAAGAAGGCACGGCCTTGTACGTCCCCTGGAGCGACACCCCGGCGCCGCCGGGAAGCGCGAACAGGGTGTCGCCGACGAAGACGTTCGTCCCGACGCCCGTCCACGAGTAGCTGGGGGCGCCGGCGTACGACTGCCGGGCGTTGACCTGATAGAGTGAGATCCCGGCACCGGCATAGAGCGGCGTCGTCAGCCGGGCGGCGACCCCGAAGCCGTAGGCGCTCAGGTTGCCGCCGGTGTGCGAACCGCCCGAATAGTCGATTTGGAACGAAGCCCGAACCGGGATGAGGATCTTCGGCCCGAAATCGTAGTTCACGCCGACGTCGGTCTGTACGTCGCCGCCGGCGTTGCGCCCGCTGGTCTGGTCCAGGAGCTGCGGCCCGATCTGGAAGGAGATGGGAGTCGTATCGGCGCGTGCCGGGACGGCTACGCCGAGCGCCGCGACGGCTACCGCCGCCGCCAAGCAAGAACTGAGCGTTTTCATCGAGCTCCAACTTCTGCAACCGCCCCCCGTGCGCCCTCGGTTAGAAGCGACGCCGTGCAGGAATCTCTTCTCCTCTTCGTGCTGCTCTCGGCGGTCGTGGGCATCGCGGTCGTGGCGAAGCGATTCGCGATCCCCTATCCCATCGCTTTCGTCGTCGGCGGCTCGCTGCTGGCCTTCGTCCCCCATCTGCCGCGCTTCGAGCTGAGCCCCGACTGGGTCTTCCTCATCATCCTGCCGCCGCTGCTCTACGCCGGCGGCTGGTCGACCGACTGGCAGATGTTCAAAACCTACCTGAGGCCGATCATGTTCCTCTCGATCGGCCTCGTCGTCTTCACCACGGGATTCGTGGCGATCGCGGCGCATGCGCTGCTGCCGCTGCTCGGGTGGGCCGCGGCCTTCGCGCTCGGCGCGATCGTCTCGCCGCCCGACGCCGTCGCGGCGGGCTCGGTCTTCGAGCGCTTCACCGTCCCCCGCCGGATCGTCACGATTCTCGACGGCGAAGGCCTGGTCAACGACGGCACGGCGCTGGTCATCTACCAATTCGCGATCGTGGCCGCGGTGACGGGCTCCTTCTCACCGGCCAAAGCGGGGCTCGCTTTCATCGTCGTCTCGGTCGGCGGCGTCGCGGTCGGCGTTCTTCTCGGCTGGGTGACGGTCGCGCTCTACACGCAACTGCACCGGGCCGAGCTCTCCGACTACCTCATCGACAACGTCATCCAGCTCCTCGCGCCGTACGCCATCTACCTCTCGGCGGATTTGGTCCACGTCTCGGGCGTGCTGGCGACGGCCGCCGCGGGAGTCTACGTGAGCCGCAAGTCGTCGGCGATCTACGAGCCCGAGGGACGGCTGGTCGCTTACTCGGTGTGGGACATCCTGATCTTCCTGCTCAACGGCCTCGTCTTCTTGCTGATCGGACTCGAGCTGCGAACGATCGTCAGCAGTCCCCAATTCGTCGTGCGGGACCTGTGGGTCGGAGCGGCGATCACCGCGCTCGTGATCGTGCTGCGCTTCGCCTGGGTCTACCCCTCGACATACCTCCCCCGCCGCATGTTCAAGAGCATTCGCGAGCGGGAAACCCGGCCGGGCTGGAACTACGTCTTCATCGTCGCTTGGAGCGGAATGCGCGGGATCGTCTCGCTCGCGGCCGCCCTCGCGCTGCCGAGGACGCTCGGCAACGGGCAACCCTTCCCCGGGCGCAGCGAGATCATTCTCATCACGCTCTGCGTCATCTTCGGCACGCTGGTCTTCCAGGGGCTCTCGCTCATCCCGCTCCTGCGCTGGCTGCGCATCGAGGACACCGAGGATCTCGAGCGGCGCGAGCTCGAGGTGCGCATCGCCGCGCTGCGCGCGGGGATCGAACGGCTGCGCCGGCTCGAGCCCGAGTTCACGTCGACCGAGGAGTGGGAAGTCGAAGGACGGCTCTTGGGCGAATACGATTACCGCATCGCGCACTTGCTCGGCCACGTCGACGGCAAGGTCGAAGGCGGCGCCGTGGCCCTGGACCACCGCTTGCAGCAAGAAGCCCTCGAAGCCGAGCGTCGCGAGGTGCTGCGCATGCGCGAAGCGGGCGAGATCCCCGACGCGGTCTTCCGCAAAATCGAATACGACCTCGACCTCGCCAACGAGCGTCTGAGATAAGCTCGAGGGTTGCCAACTGCTCCTGACTTAGTGGTCAGCAGTAGACAAACACACGTTCGTATGATAAACTTGAAGCATGCGGCTCGTCGATTGGGCGCGGCGCCAGGGGATCTCCTACAAGACCGCGTGGCGC